>ERZ1034928.8-NODE-8-length-142352-cov-17.342411_pt1 | contig 142352 bp, 190 predicted proteins | sample MGYA00520627_ERZ1034928 | MGnify/ENA primary metagenome ERZ1034928 (study PRJEB33766, sample SAMN09781755) | gut metagenome | biome: gut microbiome | host: Homo sapiens | place: Madagascar | study: EMG produced TPA metagenomics assembly of the PRJNA485056 data set...
TATCGTGATTACATCCCGCACCACAACAGCTTGATTTGGACTTCCACGCCTTGTGGCTGTGGTGATAAGGATTCCGACGCGGGGGAATCGAGCTTCATTCGCACTGTGAACGCGGGTGGTCTGCTGTACAACTACGGTGCTTGCAACGGCGGTGCTGTCGCCCCGGCTTGTATTCTCAATCCGAAATCGCTCAATCTGCGCCAGAACATGGCCTATGTAGAAGAGGTAGTAGAATGAGCGCCATTTTAAGATATAAATATGTTACGACCAGAAAACCGCACATCTGCTTTGGCTGTGGCCGTGAATTTAAACCGCCCGTAAAAATGATTTCTGCCGCAAGCGCGGATGGCGGTATAGCGCAATCATACTACCTGTGTGAGACTTGCGACACGATCGTTTCCCACATGAGATGGGATGACGAATACGGCTTTGGAGAATTGCGCGAAGAAGCGTTAAAAATGGAAAGAGAGTCATACCAATGCGGCTGATTGATGCAGATGAATTAAAGAAACGCACCGTGAAGGTGGGTTTTCCCGACGCGCCGGAATGCGGCGAGTTTGATGCGGTCGTAGTTTACGAAATTGATATCATGCCTACCATCGACCCGGAATCCCTGCGCCATACGGCGCATGAGGTATCAGAATGACACAACTACAAGAAGCAATCCGCGATAAAATTACGAAATACAGCGATGCCTGCGGCATGTGTACTGATACAACAAAAGATTGCGACACATGCGGCATTACATGTATGCTTGAAGACCTGAACGAGTTGCAGAGATTGGCAAATAGACCGGACGCGGTACGACCTACTGGAAAGTGGATTAAATGCGACCTGATTGAAGTTGAACACGGAGAATGTATCAGATATAAAGATGCAGGAATCAAATGCTCAAGATGCAAACACGCATATGATAAATTTGCGTTGTGGGATGGAACCTTTTGCCCAGGTTGTGGATCAATGATGATTGAATGCGAGGATGGTGATCGCAAATGACTGACTGGATAAGTGTTAAAGACAGATTGCCTGACCCATATGAAAAGGTTCTTGTGCGTTTAGACCATTGGGCTGGTGTGGACACTTATTTGGCATTTTACGACACGGAACGTGGTTAGTGTGATTACGGTGGCTATTTCGATGATGGAACAAATAATGACGGAGAACCTTACACCTACGAAACTGCAGGAGTAAATGTCACTCATTGGATGTCATTACCAAGATTGCCGAAAGAGGACGGATACTATGCGTAATTGGATAAGCGTTAAGCTTGTTAAGCTTATGGCAGACATCATTAAAAAACAAATCAATGACGGAATTTCCTTTACATATAAAGGGTATTTCACCCATATCGAATATGATAAGAAGGATAAAATTTTTTACGGTAAATTGGAAAACATCAATGATATGATAAATTTTCACACAGGCAACTATATGGAGATTGAAAATGAGTTCCATAATGCTGTAGATGACTACCTGGACTTCTGCAAGGAAGTAGGGAAGGAGCCGGAGAGACCGCAGCCGTAACGTTTACTAAGAGAAGAGTCTTTTCACTCAGCCAGGCTGAATATGTTGCGACGTTGTTTTTGATTGGAATACCTTAACACGAGTGCTGCATATCGACAGAGATAAATGGTACATACCGGTACATAAGCGGAGAAAGGTTGCGCTGCATGACAATTGATAGAGCGCTGAAAATCACGTGCGCATTAAAACATCACAAAGATGTGTGCCTTGATGGCAGAGTTTGGAATGCATATTACAACTTGCTGGAGGATGCTTTGATGCAAGTTAAAATGGACAGTAGTTCTACCGTAGGAGAACATTGTGTTGATTTAATTGATTATGCCTTGGAAGATGATATTACATTTTCTGGTAAGGTAATTCCACATTGCCGCCGTCATATTAGGTCTATCAATGATAATGGGCTACTGTATTGTGTAACAAAAATTAGACAACAACCAGAAAGCCGCCGCAAAGAACTTGAACAATATGGCTGGCTGGAATTTCTTGATTTTTTAGAAAGTGAACAGCTTGGAAGAAACGATGGTGAATAACAATATATACGGTTGGTTAGAAATCACTTGGCGAATGATAGACAAAACCATAAACAGGCCGAGTAAGGCTGTGCCTCATTGGATTTTCATTAAAGGCTATGACGTAGCGTCAGACAAAGCGTATGCAGAGCTGAATGGATATAAATGGGAACCAAGTCCAGACAGATGGGTTTGCTCAAAATGCGGGGAGGCAACTAATGATATTTCTGCTGAGTGCTGCCCGCATTGCAACACCAAGATGATTGGTGAACCGGAAATTTTAAGCGAAACTATGGATGCAATATACAAAGAAGTCCTTGCAGAAATGGAGGCAGAGGATGAGGGGCAAAACAATACTACGACTGCAGTCTCTGAGTAAGGACCAGCTGGTCAAACTGGTTGGAGATTATAAGTATGCGCTGGATATCATCAGCGAAATCTGTGTGCGTGAATCTAAAGGCGAGGATGCTCACGAATTATTTAAAAATGTGCGTTACCATCTTGACGTGCTGAACAGGTATGATCTGAACAGTGAGTGGCTATCTGCTCAGATTGATATGGAGCGCGGGATGCTGACGTCTGAAGCGTTGCGTGAAATGGTATTAGGCGGTGATAACGATGAGTGAACATCTACTATCTTATAACAAACGGCAGAACTGTAAGCTCGCCCAGGCATGGTACGAGCTTATAGACGAAACAGTTCATAGCACCCGGCCTGTTGGCGAGACAAACTATGACAAAGAATGCCTGAACTCTGTAAATTTCTATTGGCGGATGATTGATATGATGCTGCAGGAGCTGATGCTAACGGCTGAGGAAGCCAAGAAACTTGACCCGCGTTTGCAGATGTACAGTGTACGCAAAGTACATGACGAATGTGTAGAGGACCTAAAGGCGCTCCGGGCAGAGATTGATGATTGGTTGGATGAAAATACTGGAGATTATGCATGACTTGGACTAAAACAAAAGAGCGACCGCCTGAAGATGGGCAAGAAATACTCGCATATGGTACAAGCACTTATGTACCACAATTTGATCGTATTTATCTTGCAGGATACCGTAACGGAGAATTTGGAATTATTCCATGTGGCAGTTTTATAGATCTACCTGAATATTGGGCACCGAGTCCATTGCCACCATTAAACAGGAGTGAACCGCTGTAATGAAATATATCGAACGAAAAGACTACAACAAGGTCATTACTATAAAATTGGTTATTCCTGGTGGCTGTAACTGCAAGTGCCCATTTTGCTATATGAAGGACTATGACGCGGTTATGGCGAATGATTTTCAGGAATTCCATAAACATTATCTTAAATCCCTTATTGACCTTATAGAAAAAATTGGTGACAAAAACCCTATCTCGCTTGATATTACGGGGAATGAGCCAACGCTGAATTTGACGCAGTTTATCACTATTCTTAGAGAACTGGATGAGGCGGATATAAAGAGCAAAGTGCAGCGAGTTACACTGACAACGAATGGGTTTAACCTGATGAAAGTGGCCCATTATCTTAAAGGCGTTGTGGATTATGTGAATATCTCTGTACATGATTATGATTTTGACAGGCGCCAGAAAATCATGGGGGCGAATACTTTTACGCGGGAACAGTATTACAGCATGACACACATGCTCAAGCAGTTGGGTATTACCACTTCTGCTTCGGCCGTGATCTATAAACCGGTTCCTGATTTTAAAAAGTGGTTTGACGAGTTTGTACGCTGGTGTGAAGATGCTGGTTTTATTGCACTGAGACTGCGCTGCGATGTGTTTTGGCCGCAAAAAGAATTGTTTAATGACTACATGCGACTTGCCATGGATGACAAGGAGTACACCGTTCTTACACATGAGCATACCTTGGACTCACATTGGTGCCGGTTGCGGAAGAACGATAAATTCAGAGTCTTCTTTTTGCATGGTGTGCGTGATACATCTATTCTGACAAAGGGGATTGAATATGTAATAGATGAAGATGGCATTGCATACTGCGATTTTTATTAAAAATCGGCGTAAACCCCTGCCTTTAGGCATGGGGATATAAGCCGCCTAAATCTTTCCACAAAATATTGTTGTATCATTAAAACTTCTTAAAAACGAATCGAGGTGACAAAATGCGTACCGTCATTAAGACATACAAATTCAAACTGTATAAAAACAAGAAGAACAAGCATCTGGATGACGGTATCAACATTGCCGCCTCCATCTGGAACTATTGTATTGCGATGCACCGTAGATACTATCGTGTGTACGGAAAGCATCTTTCCGCCAACAAGCTGAAAAAGCATATCACGAAGATTAAAAAAACACTCCATCCTGAATGGCAGACTCTTGGGAGTCAGGCCATCCAAGATGTGGTGGAGCGTGTTGACCGCTCCTACAAAGCATTTTTTGACCATGTGAAGCAAAAGCGTCACGGCAGAAAGTCACCGCCTTCGTTCAAAAAGCGGAGTCGGTATTCCAGCTTCACGCTCAAACAGGCGGGGTATGCTTTCCACACCGGTAACAGAGTCACTATCATGGGACGGGAGTACAAATACTGCAAATCTCGCCATGTTGAGGGAACTATCAAAACTCTCACTATAAAACGCAATGCGCTGGGAGAAATCTATCTCATCATCGTCACCAAACAGGAATGTAACGATATCTATTCGCGAGCAGGTAAAGCTGTCGGGATGGATTTCGGTTTGAAGCATTTCCTCAATTTGGATGACGGTTCTGTGATAGATTCGCCACAGTGGTATAAAGCATCGCTCAATGAACTGCGAGCCGCCCATCGTGCGGTATCCCGCTGCCAGAAAAGCAGCCGAAACCGTCAACGCGCAATTCGCAACTTGGAGCGTATTTACCAGCGCATCAGCAACCGCAGGCGCGATTGGTTCTTCAATCTTGCTAATGAATTAGTTGGAGAATACGCCATCATCTGCATCGAAGACCTCAATCTCGATGGGATGAAGCACCTGTGGGGGCGGAAGGTCTCTGACCTTGCTTTTGCGGAATTTGTATCCATCCTTGAATGGGTGGCCAGCAACGCAGGAACCACTGTCGTAAAAATCGACAGGTGGGCACCATCTAGCAAGGCTTGTCATGTGTGCGGGACTATCAATACAGACCTTGCACTCAAACAACGCAGCTGGATATGCGATTGCTGTCACACCACGCTGGATAGAGACACGAACGCAGCTATCAACATCAAACGGATGGGGCTGACCCAGCTGGGCATTCCCGTCTGAAAATTTAAGCAAACTTGTGGACGGGGCATCGTCCACTGTGGAGGAGCGTTAAGACTGGATCAGCCAGCAGCTCCGTTGAAGCACAATCTCCATGTTTCAGGGGTTAGAATCCCCTGGCTTTAGACATGGGGAGTATGTCAAAAGCGGACAAAAGTCAGTGACTACAAATATGAGATTGGTAAAATCTATGATGCCATTTAACCACGTGGAGGTGGATATGACCTATGCAAAATAATATATACCTTGAGCAGTTTGAACCACATGCGGCAGAGTTTGCACATAAAACACATAACAAAATGAAAGCTAAAGAACTGGATTATATATTCGAGGAACTTATAGCATCTTTGTGTGAGAATAGGAATCCGGTTGTAAAGCCGATTACGGTTTATGCAAATGCGCATTATGTATGGTGCGCTGACCACTGGGAGAAAGTAGGGGAGATAGATGTCACCTGATATTGTATTGGGCTGGTTAAAATGTGCGGGATACGGACTTGGGCTGGTTATTTGTGGGTGGGTATTTTTACAAAAAGTGCAAGAGCGTGAGGTTATCGAAATAGAAACAGCAAAGGACTGCCGTACTTGTAGACATTGCGCTGATATAGATTCAGTTGGACATATCCATTGTACATGTCCAAGGTTTCATAGTCCTGGTAGTGGGTTCCCTGCTAAATGTCGTGATTATGAACGAGAGGACGAAAACGGATAATTGTACCACTGTTACTGTCTCGAAGATTAGTATTGCTCCAGACGGAACGATGTCACAAACTTTTGAAGTTAATGGGGGATCTGTATGACAAGAAAACGATATGTAAAACTGATGATGGCCAGTGGTTGGGATAGAAATACGGCAAATGATATTGGCATTGATCCATCCAAGTGCCATCCATGTGTTCCACAGGAGCGGAAACTAATTGGCTGGGCTTATAGGGGAAGTTTCCCGTTTAAGACATACCAGCATGCTTGGAAAAATAATAAGACCATTGCAGCCCTGGAAAGAAGATATGCTGGTTTGCCGCCGCTAAAAGCTGGCCGTGAAAAGGAGAATGTTGATGAATACTAAAAATGATTTGATCCTGCGTGGAGATGCGATTGCCGCGCTTGGTGATGCGCCTATGAACTGGACGGATACGCCTGAAGAGATACAGGCTGTGAATGATTGGCAGGCCGCGATTGAGGCGCTGGCTTCTATCCCTTGTGCGAGTTTCCGGCTATGGGAATTGACCGAGCTGGATATTTGCGAACTGCATGGGGATATTGTTATTGTATCCGCGCCGGACATCCCGGAGCTGAATAATAAAATGGTGCCGTGCCTTGGCAGTCATAAGGACCCGGACGGCCATAAATATGTTGTGCTTGATGGGGAAGAATACAGCCAGGATTTGATTACAAGCGGGTTTATTAAATTATATCGCATGGCCGGAGTGTGATAGATTGTATTTAGAGAAAAAATATTTCGAGATACATAGGATCATTGTGCCACAAGATTTGATTATAAATCCAGTCAATAAAATCGCACTGCCTGTTTATTTGACCATGTACATAATGGATAACTCTACTGTAAATGACTGTTACAATTTACCTGTTACATTAAAAAATATATGTGACAGAATAAGAATTTATAAGAATATACAACTGCGGGAAGTACACTATGCTGCCGTGGCAGACGCGATTCAGTGGCTAATTGATAGAGAGTACATAGTGGTTGATAAATTTGATAGAAAATCTACCGCAAAGTTTTTTTACAAATTTACTGACGACTTAAAGAATGCCATTAAAAAAGGTGCAGACGGTAAAAAACAGCAGTTTTTATATGTGAGCATTAAAGAGGTAAATAAGTTGTTTTCAGCAATATACTCCAATAATAAAAATTGGAAATTTTCTACTGATGCACTTATTGTTTATATGTATTTAAAACTTAAAGAAACATCTTGGCAGTATATACAGAGACGTAAACCATTGCCAGTATGGGTTGGCTATTTGGGAAACATGTATGATGTGCTAAATATTTCTTCAAGAAAAGTATCTCTTATTATAGCATGGTTAAAATCAGAAAAAATTATACTACCTATTTATGGTGCGAAAGAGAAAAGCAGCGGGAATAGGGCAAAAACCATTATTGTTTTTTTGTTGTGCTGCAATGAATGTGACATACATAAAATTGTCGCGTCCGCAGAAGCGCAGATAAAAGAAAAGGATAAAAATGCGTGTTGGTATCCGGTTGACATTGCCGAAGCAAATGTTGATGCACTTGACGAAGCTGCGCTTGATGTGGTTTGCGACGAGAACGAGCTTTACTAAGAACTAACGCCCAACAGGGCGAAAATATAAATAGACTGGCCCCGACGGGGCAGGGAGGTGATTTTATCGGAAATGCAGGAGTCTGGCTTTGAAATCTATGAACAGGGCATAATGGCCCCTGCGTGGATTGGCAAAATGCCAGACAGGGAGGTCATTATTTGAAAAAGGAAAAAATTGAAAATTTGTACTGCTTGATTGAAGCACTGTACGATGTGAAGGATGCCTTTAAGGCAATTGTATTTTTGACTTGCGCTGTATTTATCATTTGGTATTCCTCGGTAATTGTGAGTCGGGCATTCGCTATTGCTTTGTTTGTGGTATTGCCGCTGCTGATTGGTGTGCTGTGGTTTTGTATCTACAAAGAGGCTTTTGCGAATGGTGCTCTTTCTATTGAGGAGATTGAGAAAAAGGACGAGGATAACAAGGAGGGACGCTGATGTTTGCACCTCCACTGTACATTGTACGGAAATTCCCGCTATCTTTTATTATTAGCAATGACTTTAACATCCAGTTTGATGAGGATGAAGAAAAGCGGTTTCAGGTTAAGCAGCAGGACAATATGCTATTTAGGCAGATCCGACTGATGACGTATGAAACGGACAAGTATAACCGGTTTGTAGTGTTCGTAAATTGCGTTGGAGGGCAGAACAAAAAGCCTGCCATGAAGCGGCTGATCCAGCACGGGTTCAAGATTGGCAAACAGGATTTTGTGCTGAGTGAGCGAAGTGCGAGCATGGTGCGCCAGGGAATTTTGAGCTTTGTAGATAAGCGGCTGGCTAAGGAGCTGGATAAACGGATCACGATGGGAATTGAGATTGATAAGACTGTATTGCAGAAGCTATATGCTTACCGTGGGCTTATGTACTCCAGTTGCCACTGTATTGAAGGATGGCTGCCCAATATTGTAATTGTCCCTGATTGCTTTTTAACTATTAAAAATCAGCACATCAATTATGTGTATGACAAAAAGATACAATTCAAGGATAAAAATACTGGCAAAGACCGTGAATGGGAACAGAAAGATATTGCCGAGACCACCAAAGATATTGAGATAAATGCTTTTGATGGTTGTGGGATTGCACATCCTAAAATCATGGAAGAAATCCGCCGCCGGATTGGCAGCGATGAGCCGATAACTAGCTTTATAGCACGTGCGCCGTATCTAAAGGGAATGATCCACCAGTTTGATTATGAGAGTTTTTTCGCAGAACGCGGTGTGCGGTTTATTACAGATATTTGGGGTGTACAGCATGATGTAAGCCCCGGATCTGAGCCAAAGATGTTCTGCCTGGAATCTATGTATAAAGGGTTGAAATACTTTAAGAAGACCGGAACCATAGCAGACTGGGAAGAATACTGGTATCAATTTAAAAAGTACAACCATTGTATTGGTGTGGCAAAGTGGAACTTCTCGGCAGAGCTGGAACCGATGTATACCCGCGGCAATTACCAAATCTTGCAGGATCTTGATTTGCCGTTTGAAAAGTTTAAATCATTAACCGATTATACGATTGACTGGTTTGAACGGATCACTGACGGAGACCCGGTATATACCTACTGTTTCCTTGGTATGCAGGCTGACCGCCATAAAGCGTTAAATGATTATTGTGCAGCTATCCTTAAAAATCCAGAGATGATGAATGAGGATGGAGTACGAAATTACATAGTGAATCTGCTTAGCAAATACCGCGACGATATGAAATGTGGTAAAGTTTGGCTGCATGGATCGTTCTGTTTTTTGGTGCCTGACCTGATTATGCTGGCCGAGCATATTGGTGGGCTGCCATTACAAGGAGCGCTGCAGGCGGATGAGTTTTATCGATTCAATCGAGAGGGTACGTTGCTTGGAGAACATTTGATTGAACGAAACCCACATATTTGTAAAAGCGAACATGTTATCTTAAAAGGTGTAACGAACGAGGTACTGGAAAAATATTGCGGTCACCTGGTAAATACCTGCATGGTAAATTGCCGGTCAATTGTGCCGCAGAGATTAAATGGCGCGGATCAAAAGTGGTCCGGGGCTGTGGCAACACAGCATTTGGAACGGTGTGAACCCTTCGTCAGGGGTGTGGCCTGATAGGCTGCTAACAGGGAATGCCCAGTTTGGGAGAATCCTGTGCTTTATAAAAGAGTGCATCGACTATCCGTGATGAGTGTAACGGAGTACGGCTGCTATTGACACGCAGTTGGGAGCGCACCGCTGCCGGGGAACCGGTAGAAGATATAGTCAGCGCCTACAAAAAGCAACGTAGGTGCGTATGATGGAGATCTTGTCCTCGTATTGGATAACAAAACTATGATGGAAGGAGTGGACAGAAACGCAGCAATAACACTGGATATTGACGATAAGGTTTGCGCCCTTGTAGAAGCTGATACGGTACAGAACAAAACAGAGTGTATTATCCGCGGATTAAAATCCCGTATTGGTGAAATCTCTAATTTTGCAAGTTCGTACCATAATAAATGCCCCAGGACAGAAGAGCAACGGCAGCGGTACGATACATTCATAAATCTTTTGAGTGTCAGTAACGGAAAAGAAATTGACGCTGCAAAGACGGGTGTGCATTTTAAGATACCACGCAACATTGAAAAGTATGGTCGCCCATTGCCGTACTTTATGAAATACGCAAGCCCCTATTATAAGCGCATGAAGAATCTATCTGCAGCACACAGTAATATGAACCAGTTGTGCTGGTTTATCGAGCGCTGGGAGAACACGATACGCCGCCGCAGAACAAAGAAATTTGACTGGTCCATTATGTTTGATGCGGACGTAGGATACACACAGGAGCATTTCCAAGAGATTGAAAAAATCTGTTTGGACTTTTATAAAACTTGCAAAACATTATCTGAGACTGATCGACAATGCAAAAATTATGAGCGTTATAAAGATGTACTTAAAAAGAAAGGTATATCTAAAGAAGCTGCAAAAGAATACGATGTAGATTGGCAGTATTATTACGGTGTATACCGCAATAAATGCCAGCTTCTTGTGCCGGACCAGCGTGAACTTGCCAATATCTGCGTTGAACTCTGTTACGGTAAATATCCAAGCCGGAACAAAAAGTTTATGTGGATGATGGCTGGGAAAGGCATTGTAGAAAATATTAAACAGGTGAACATCTGCTTGCCATTGCAGTGCGATGATGGTGAGTATGAATACCTTGGCAAACGATACACACTTGCACCTATGGAAAATGATATCCAGGTAGAATATGTTGATGCTGAACTTATTCCCGGAGGTGATGTGGATGTATTATGATTTTTTCTGCAATGAGAAGATGCTACTTGATCATTATGAGGATTATCACATGGGAAACCGGACGTTAAACCGGCTATTGGCCCAGAGTGGTATGCCCCCGGATGTTTGTGCAGATACCTATCTAGCTAAAATGGACAACCATAAAGGTCTTACCTATGACAGATACGACCTGATACTTGATTATGAAAAAAGATGTACGAAAACCAGCAGACTTTTAGAAATTGATAAAATACAGATTTATAAGCAGGATATTGAGTTTATTAAGGATTGCGCCAGAAAATACCCGCTAAAGCAACGTGAGCTGCTTGTATTGTTTGGCGTGATAGTAATGTGCCGGATCTGGCAGACCGACACGTTAGATCTGACAACAGAATTTAACTTAAAGCAGTTTTGCAGTTGCTTTAATGGGAAAATCTGGAAAGTGCGGATCAAAACAGACAAATGGTATGATACATATCACGAGCCTGAAAACATGAAGAACCTATATAGTAAGTATAATATTTTACTGCGTACACCGTGTGAACCAGGCCCCAAGAAAATTGGCTGTTATTATACTTACAGTAACTATGAATTGTACGATAGAGAAGTCGTTTATGAATATGTGATAACACCGCGGACCAATCGGCTGAACCTGTGTGAGGTATTTAAAGAGGTAGGACTTGAAAATATCCACTTTTGCCAGTGTTGCGGGGCGGAATATCATTTGAACAGTAAATCTACAAAATATTGCTCCAAATGTGCCAAAGAAATGCGCCGTGAGAAAACACGGGTTCGGACACGAAAGTACCGTAGCCATGCGAAAATGTGACGCTTTCTGAGGAAAGAGTTTTATGTAGGATTGGGTATAGTTGCCCGCTGGGTTTTAAGCCTGGCGGGCTTTTTGTATGCCCGGAATTATATTTTTAAAGGAGACTTGTTTTTTATGATTACTGTTACTAAGGCTGAGGCCAAGATGATCCGTAAGATGTTCCCGAAAGCGCACATGAGCAAGACCGTACATCACATTATGGTGGACGAAGTGAAAGACATTTTGAAGGCACTGCCCAATAATGTTGACGCGCAGGCTGCCCTTGCGGAGATGGAGCGCGATGAAAAGCGCCGTACTGCCCGCACTTTTGATGGCGAGGTGAGTGCATGAACAATTGGCCGATTTTTGAAGGAGAGACAGAGGACCATTACGTTTACCGCATTTGTTCCATGAAAGACCAGATTGGAACATGGCCGGATGTGGCGAATGTTATCAATGAAACGCTGGGGCAGAATAAGGGCGAGTGCGCCTACCGCAAAACTTGGAAGGCTTTCCAGGACATGCAGGATGCTTGCGGCTATGACACGACTGACTCGCAGGCGGTACTTGAAGAAATTAAGAACGAGCGGCGCGAGTTGGAAAAGGCCAAGGTCAAGTTCCGCGATGAGCGGAATGAAGTAAACCGCCTGATGCGTGTACAAGCCCGCGGTGAATCCATGCGCGAGCTGATTGAACGCTGCATTGATACCTATGACCCAGCTGAATATGAGCATGTGGATGTGATGCAGTGCGTGGGGCAGGGAGATTGTGACCTTGTGGTACACCTGACGGATCTGCATGCGGGTATCCATATTGACAATACCTTTAATAAGTTTAACCAGGAGATCATGGCTTACCGGCTGCGGAAATACGCCGGAAAGATTACGGAGATCTGGCGGCGGCACAATGCCAAGAACTGCTACATAGTGCTTGGTGGAGATATGGTAAACGGTGCGATCCACGTAAACAGCCGCCTGGAAAACAACGAACATGTTGTGGACCAGGTGATTACGGCTAGTGAGGCTGTGAGCTGGTTTGTGGCAGAGATGGCTAAGCTGTTTGTAAATGTGGAAGTGTACAGCGTGCCGGGCAACCATAGTCGCGTGTTCCCTAATAAGGAAGACAACCAGTATGGGGAGTATTTGGACAAGTTGGTGACGTATTTTGTCGGCGCAAAATGTGCCTGCATTAACAACATCCATATGCACGACAATAAAATTGACGATACTGTGGCGAATTTCACTGTGCGTGACCAACTGATTTATGCTGTGCATGGAGATAAGGATGCGGCTGGCAGTGTTGTGCAGACCCTGACGATGATGACAGGTGCAAAACCGGCCATTGTACTGATGGGACACCGCCATACAAATGCCTTGACTACTGTTTACGATACCAAGGTTTACGAGAGCGGCTGTGTGAATGGCCCTGACGGGTATTGTATGGAAAAAAGACTTAGAAATAAACCGGAGCAGACCGTGCTTGTGGTAAATGACCAGGGCGTGGACTGCGCTTATGATATTAAGCTGGATTAAGCCAGCGGGAATTTTGAAAGGGAAGGGGGATGGTTTTTGTGGAAGACCATGAGAAGCAGCAGCCGGAATACTTTTGCAGCTATTCTGGACGGCTGACCAGTTTTTTGAAGGCTTTTGGACTGAGCTACAGCGAACGAGCAAAGAACCCGATTACCGGCGCGACGTTTTGTATTTTTGAGCGGAACCAGAAGCTGCTGGATATTGTGGAGTTTTGGTCTGAGTGCCGTAACAAATTTAAGGATTACGACGAGGCCGGAAACCGTATTGAGCATGAGGCGGGTGATGCCTGATGCCAGGACGGCCGAAAGGATCAAAGAATAAAGCGACTATTTTGCGGGAACACGCCGAGGCCCAAGCGCGAGCACAGCGCCGGATGGAAGAGGACGAGGTCCCAGCTTATTTTGTTTGTGCGCATTGCGGCAAGCGTTTTTTGAAACAGCAGGAAAATTTTTCGGTTTGTCAGAGTACGCTTTGGGCCGGGAATAATTATTACCTGCCGATTTGTAATAACTGCCTGAACAAGCTGTTTGACCATTACGTGGAGACACTGGGTAATGAGAACGATGCCTGCAAGCGTATTTGCATGAAGTTTGATATTTACTACAGCCAATCGCTGCTTGACTCTACTGCGAAACATGCGCCAAATATCCCGCGCATGAAAGCCTGGCTGCGGCAAACCAATATGATCCAGCACAGAGGCAAGACATTTGATACATACCTTGCTGAAGTGGAAGGACGTATCATCAATGAGCCGGAAGAAATCTTGGACGCTAAGGGCAAGGTTAGCCAGCGCATGCTGGAATTTTGGGGACCAGGGTTTAAGGACCAGGACTATGTATTTTTGGATAAGGAATACAAGGACTGGATCAGCCGGTATGAGTGCAAGACAAAGGCGCAGGAGGTTTTGTTTAAAAACATTGCGATTGCGCAGCTGAACGGCATGAAGGTAGCCAAGACTGGCGACCCCAAGGATATTAAGATTGCCAACGACAACCTGCAAAGCCTGTTGGGAAGTGCCAATATCAAGCCTAACCAGACAAACGATAATGCGCTGACAGATGCCAATACGTTTGGAACATTGATTGAGAAGTGGGAGCGGACAAAACCGATCCCTGAGCCTGACCCTGCATGGAAAGATGTAGATGGAATTGGGCATTACTTTAGAGTTTGGGTGCTTGGTACTTTGTGCGAACTGTTTAATTTAAAAAATCCATATAAGGCTGAATATGATGCTGAGATGGAGAAGTACACGGCGCATAAACCTGAGTACCATATGGATGAAGATGAGTCCAGCACCGCAGCAATCCGTAGCGCTGTTTTTGGCGAGGCAGAGTAAGGCGGTGCATTATGGCTCAGAAACGAATGAGTGCAAATGAAGTTGCGAATGACAAAGCCGACCGTGTGATGAATGCGGTGGCAACATGGTGCTCTTATTACAGGGCAAATCCGCACAGATTTTGCAAAGACTACCTTAATATAGACCTGCATCCGTTCCAGATGATCCTGATTTATATGATGAATCTGGCAACGAATTTTTGCTTCATTGGGTCTCGCGGACTCGGTAAAACCTATTTAACAGCTGTATTTCTTGTGGTTCGTTGTATATTGTGGCCGCACACCAAGGCGGTGGTAGCTGCAAAAACAAGAAGCCAAGGAACACAGATACTTGAAAAAATCACAAAAGAGTTAATGCCAAACTCTGGTCTGTTGCGAGGAGAAATTAAGGACGTAGTAATCAACCAGAGCAATGCGCAAATTACTTTCCGCAATGGAAGTTACATAGAAGTGGTCACGGCAAATGACAACTCTCGTGGCCATCGTGCTAATTTATTGGTATGCGACGAGTTCCGTATGATTGACAAGGATGTCATTGACTTGGTCCTACGCAGATTCCTGACGGTTGCAAGACAGCCCGGATATTTAAAGAAAAAGGAATATAAGCATTTGATTGAAAGACCAAAGGAAATGTATTTGAGCAGCTCATGGTTCCAAAGCCACTGGTCGTGGCAGTTATGCAAAGATTACTTTGTATCAATGCTTGATTCTGGCAAAAAATATTTCTGCTTTAGATTCCCATACCAAATGCCTATTAAAGAAGGTATGCTGGCTATGGAACAGGTTGAGGACGAAATGTCGGAATCTTCGTTTAGCGACATCAAATTCCGCATGGAAATGGAAGCCATGTTTATTGGCGCTACAGATGGCGGCTTGTTTAGTTTTGATGACATTAACAAGATTCGGAACATAAAGAAGCCGTTTTATGCTCCAAATGTAATACTGAGCGGCAAAAATTTTGACCCGCCGCCCAAGAAGCCCGGCGAAAAGCGAATTTTGACGGCTGATATTGCTTTGATGAGCAGCAAGCACAACGACAATGATGCCACGAGTATTTTCCTGAACAGCCTAGTACCGGATAGTTCTGGGCGTTGTACCAGCAATATGGTGTATACGGAAAACTGCGAGGGTATCATCACGCAGGATCTGGTGCTTAAACTGCGCCGGTATTTTAAGTGGTTTGACTGCGACTACATCGGCATTGACGCCAAGGGCCTTGGTGCCCCCATTATGGATTTGCTGATGCATGAGTGTTATGACCCGGAGACGGGGGAGACTTATCCGCCGCTGAATTGTTGTAACAACCCGGACTTTCAGGAACGGTGCCCGGATAAAACTGCACCAAAGGTGATTTGGGCTATCCTGGGCAGCGCACAGCTGAACAATGATGCTACGATTGCTTTGCGAAGCGGCATACAGCAGGGAAGAATCCGGTTTTTGGAATCGGAATACGACTGCGAGGACTTGCTGCGCAAGGAGATAAAAGGTTACGACAAGATGACGCCGACAGAAAAGACGGCTTTGCAACTACCTTTTATAAATACGGGGCTGATGGTAAACGAATTGGTGAACCTGGAATATGAGGCCACTAATAACGTGATCAAAGTACATGAGAAGCCTGGTGCCCGCAAAGACCGATACAGCTCGGTTAGTTATAACTACTACATCGCACAGCAGGTAGAACGAAGCATGGCGAAAAACTATGCTAAGAGCAAAAAAATTGAAATAAACTTTAGAGCGCCGAATCTGAGGAGGGGTAGCTTATGACAGATAAGGAACAGCGTCAGGTTGCCGTGATTTCCCCAGACGGCAAGCGCAATTATGTGCCGGTCTCGGAATTTATGAGCAAGCTGCGCTATGCAAACTTGTCTAACATTAAAGTAAGAGACCTGGAAAACAATAAAGATTACAACCCTACATACCGTAAATACACGAAATCACAGATCGTGACATACCTGAGCAACCCAGTCAGCTATGAAACGCAGCTGCGCCAGATGAGCCAGTACCTTTTTAATATATCGAACTATTACCGGCGGCTGATCCAGTATTTTGCCAGTATGAGTACGTTCAGCTACATTGTGGTGCCCTATGGTGTCGACTACTCCAAGAGCGTGAACGTGAACAAGTTTAAAAAGGGATACTACGGTGTCATTAGCCAGTTGGAACGTATGAATATCCGGCACGAGTTCTCGAAAGTATTGATGGTTGCATTCCGGGACGACGTGTATTACGGATATGCCTGGGAGACAAATGACAGTTATGCTTTACAGCAGTTGGACCCGGATTATTGTAAGATTTCCAGCATTGAAGATGGTGTTTACAATTTTGCGTTCAACTTTAGCTATTTTGATGCTAACAGCGAGCGGCTGCCGAATTTCCCGCCGGAATTTACCACGATGTATAACGCTTACCAGAAAGACACCAACCTGAAATGGCAGGAGCTTTCCAGTGAGAATTCTGTTTGCATTAAGATCAATGAGCAGACCTATGTACCGATTCCGCCCTTTGTGAGCCTATTCAGTGCTTTGGCGGACATTGAAGACTACCGTGCTATCAGTAAAAACGCCAGCGAAGTGAACAACTACAAAGCGCTGGCACTGGAGATTCCGGTGGACGAAGATGGCACCTTCTTGATCGATTACGATCTTTGCAAAGAATTTTACGATATGCTGTGCAACGTGTTGCCGGAAAATATCGGAGCCTTTATGAGCCCGATGAAGGTATCCAGCTGGGATTTTGAAAAGAGCGGTGCCGTGAGCGGCAGTGATGATGTTGAGAAAGCTGAAGCATCCATGTGGACGCAGGCTGGCGTAAACAGCATCCTGTTTGGCGGCGGTGACAAAGACTCGGCAACCTCGGTAAAATGGTCCACCATCAATGACCAGATGATCGTATTTGCTGTGATGCGGCAGGTTGAGCGCTGGATCAACCGCAAATTGAAGAGTGTTTCTACGGCATATAAGTTTAAGGTAAATATCTTAGATGTTACATATTTTAACCGTGACGAGATGCATGAACGCTATATCAAGGACGGCCAGTATGGATTGCCTGTCCGCGCTGCTATTATGGCGACCGGCGGCTATACGCCCAGTGATGTAGAAAACCTGATGTATTTGGAAAACACGATTTTGGACTTGAGTTCCAAGGAAGTGCCGCTGAAAAGCTCCAATACGCAGACTGCAGATAACGGTGACGGCGGACGGCCTACCAATGAGAGCCAGGGGAAAGACCTGAGCGATGCGGGGGCTGTCACACAGGAGAATGACTCCAACGCGAACTCGGAGGGCTGATGCTTTATGGTAAAAGAAGTAAAGGTCCGCGGACGAGCGATTGCGCTGCACCTGATTTTGGGCGGTGCGGCTTTAGTGCGTGAAGAAAAAGACGAGGCAGGGCATAAGATTTATGTGTTTGTTTTGGAAGATTGGCGCATTGAAGAGCTAAAAGAATATGTAAAAGAACAGCAGGATAGAAACTACTTTTGACAGGCGGCCGGGCTTATACCCGACTGGCGGTCTTTTTGATTTGTGGGGGTATAACGGTGGATAAGAGACTTAACCGCTTGCCCGTCACCTTTGAGAAAACGGGAGAAGTTGCCGGTAAAGATGTGCGCTTTATCAATGTAACGATTGATGTGATGCACACCGGCGACAACTTGAACGGCTCCACTTTCTCGAAAGAGGTGGTGGAACAAGCGTTGGACAGTATCAAGAATACACCGATCCTTGGTTATATTGAGCAGAACAAAGATGGCGACCTTGATTTTAAAGGCCATGAACATGAGCTGCAGGTAGACGAGGACGGTATTAAATATGTGTACGCGGGCAGTGCTTACGGAGTGATCCCGGAAAGCTGCAATGCCCGTTGGGTGACACGCGACGATGGAACGGGAACCGAGCGGGAGTACCTGCGCGTGGATGGTTTGCTGTGGACCAAATTTGATGATTCCTGTGACATTTTTACGCGGGATGGTGTGAAAGCGCAGAGCATGGAACTGACCGAAATGGATGGCCGGGTAGATAAACGCGGTTATTACATCGTGGACAAGTTTGCCTTTGATGGTTGCTGTGTGCTTTCGACCACTGACCCGCGCATTAAGCCTGCTATGACTGGCAGCGAGGTTGTGGCGAATTTTAGCGCCGGGACGATTGCTGGCCAGATCAAGGATATGCTGGCTGAATACACAGCTTTACAAGGATCTCAATCCTCCAAGGAGGCTGAGATAGATAATTTTGCGAAAGGAGAAGATGTTTTGGAGAAGAAGAATGAAATTCTTGCATCCTACGGCATCGATGCTTCTAAGCTGGATTTCTCTTTGGAGGATATTACCATTGAGGAACTGGAAGAGAAGTGCAAGGCCATGACGGCAGAGCCTGCCCAGGAACCGGAAGCTGAGCCTGCTGCTGAAATGACGGCAGAAGTGCCTGAACAGGAGCCTACCCAGGAGCCCGCTGCGCAGATGAGTGCCGAGCCTGAATCTGTTGAGCCTGCGGCCGAGCCGAAAGAGTTTAGCCTGACGGTAAACCAGCTGATAAACGAGCTGTGTAGTGCTATTGCTCAGGTTACTTTTGTTGACCGTTGGGGCGATGAAGGCCCACGCTATTGGATGCAGGATGTACAGGACAACCGTGTCATTGTTTGCGATATGCAGGACTGGAAAACTTACGCAATTCCGTTTGCCATGGACGGTGACAATGTTGTTGTCGACTGGAACGGTAAGAAGCGTGTGAAGGTGCAGTATGTAGATTGGGAGGACGGCGCTGCCGAGTCTGAGCTGCCTGTGCTGTATGAAGAGTTGGCTGGCCGCATTGATGCTGCTAAGAAAGCGATCTCTGATTATGCAGAGGTAAAGGCACAGCTGAATGAGATCCAGCCGAAGTACGATGCTTATGTGGCTGCAGAAGCCGCTGCGAAACAGGCTGCCGATGAGGCGAAACGCGCACAGCTGTTTGAACTGATGGACAAAAAGCTGGAGGGCGTTGCAGAATATGCTGCCCTGCGCGAAAACAAGGATATGGAATTTAGTGCCCTTGAGGACGAGTGCTATAAGCTGCTTGGTAAGAAGGCCGCTGAATTCAGCTACATGCCGCCCAAAAATGCTAAGGGCGAAGTGAATAATGCACGCTTTGGCGTGGACGGGGTCCAGATGCAGCCTGCTGAGGGCAAATACGGTGACCTGTTTGAACGCTATCACGTTCGATAAATTAAAAAACATACCATATGGAGGTAATTTACTATGGCTGAAAAGCATGCTGTTGTGCGTCTGGACAATATGTCCGGCACCAAAGATGGCTCTCTGCTGAAGAGTGTCAAGGTTTATAAGAGCAATGCCACTGTTGCGATTGATAACGCACAGCTGGTTGTCCTGGGTGACCGCGAGGGCCGTGAAGTTTATAAGGCTACCGCTCCTGTCGCCGCTTCTAAGGTTTCTGACCTGGTGCTGATTGCCAGCGAGGAGCTGTTCTATGATGAGACCCGCACCCACTACCTGACCGAGTGGGAGAACGAGGCCGGTTCTATCTGCCGTGGCTACAAGCTGCACAATGGCGACATTTTTAGTGCCACCGCCGAGGCATTTAACGAGGCCCCCGCTGTTGGCAAGTTTGTTGGCTTTGCTGCTGATGACACCAAGATCCAGGTCCAGGCTGCTGCCGACGATAAGACCTTTGGTAAGATTGCCGGCTCTGAGAAGGTTGGCTTTGGCGATGGCGCTTACGAGTATTTCGAGATCGACGTTGCTCTGTAATCGACGGTTAGCTATAACTAATTAAATGTTGAAATTATCTGCGCTGCCCTGAAATATGGGCGGCGATTTTTCTGTTTAGGAGGATTTATCATGATTGATGAGAAGCTGATTAAGCTTGCCGTTGACGGCTACCATGGTCGACTGGGCAATGAATATAGCGTTGCTGACAGCCAGGAAGTGCTGCGTCAGGCGCTGATTGAGGCCAATAATGGCAGCACCAAGCTGGATTACAAGGCCGTTCGTGATGGCAAATGCCAGAATCTGTTCGCTATTGCCGAAGTCCTGATCGAGAAGGTCAGCGAGGAAGGTCTGAAGGGCGACGAGTTCTTCACCAACTTTATTGAGGAGCGCAACAAGGCTCTGGGCGACGAGGATGTTTTCCATATCAACAAGGATTGCCTGTTTGCCGTTGCTGACATCGCCGAGGGTACCCAGGGCATTCGTCGTCAGCGCATTGAGGCTGGCCAGGACATTACCCTGCACACCAAGCTGCAGGCTGTCAAGGTTTACGAGGAGCTGAACCGCGTTCTGGCTGGTCGTGTTGACTTTAACCACATGGTTGAGTTGGTTGGCCGCAGCTTTACCCAGAATGACCTGGACGCTGCTTATGCCGCTTTCAATGGCCTGGTTGGCAGCCTGAGTGCCCCCTACATGCAGACCGGCACCTTTGACGAAGATAAGATGCTGGACCTGATTGCCCATGTTGAGGCTTCTACCGGCGAGACCGCTACCATTGTTGGCACCAAGAAGGCTCTGCGTAAGATCACTACTGCTGTTATGGCTGATGAGGCCAAGAGCGACATTTACGCACTGGGCTACATGGGCAAACTGGCAGGTACTAACCTGATTTCCATGAAGCAGCGCCACCAGATTGGCTCTACCAACTTTATCCTGCCTGACGACGTGCTGTATGTTATTGCTGGCGACACCAAGCCTGTGAAGCGTGTTACCGAGGGCAGTGTTACCATGCTGATGGGCGACCCCATGAACAATGAGGATCTGAGCCAGGATTACCTGATGATGAAGCGCACCGGCATTGGCCTGATCATGGACCGTGATTTTGGTGTTTACAAGCTGTCCTGATAGATAGCGTAACAATATCCCTGGGCGGGTGACCGCCTGGGGCTTTTTATTTGAGTATTTTTGGAGGTACTTATTTTGGCAGCAACGAGAAAAATCACGAACGACACCATGGTGGAATGTAAAAACGGCACCCATGGCCCACTGATTTACAAGAGCAGCCGCAATGCCGGTTATGTTGTGGAGTGGGAGAATTTTGGCGAGGTGCAGGAGATCGACTATGGTGAGCTTTTGAATATGCGAGCCAGCCAGCAGCGTTTTTTCCGCGATAATTGGATCTTGATTGAAGATGCAGAGGTGCTGAGAAAGCTTGGCATGGACCGCTATTACAAAAACGCCCTGACTACTGAGAATTTTGACGAGGTGTTCCATTGGGCGCCCGCCGACATCCGCAGTAAAGTGGCGGCTATGAGCAACGGCATGAAGGACTCTATCCGTATCCGTGCCAAGGAGCTGGTGAAAACCGGCGAACTGGACAGCCGCGGCGTGATCAAAGCACTGAACGAGGTGCTGCACTGCGACCTGGAAGAAGATATTGAACTGGAAACCAAGAAACCCAAAGCCAAGAAGACCATTGAAACTTTTACCATTGAATAATGGAGGTGTGAGCCATGGGCACTAAATACGAGGAAGTCTATGAGCGTTACCGTGCCCGAGTTCGCAACTACGAATTTCTGGACTACGATGCATTGACACGCGGGACATATCAGCTGGACCTTTTGCATTTGGCCATTAGCGATTTTGAGGAGATCTGCAAGCAGGACTTAAACGATAGGGAAGACGATATCCTGCGCTTTAACATTACTTTGACCAACCGGGAGAAGGATATTTTGGCGCTGGGAATGGTACTTCATTTCGTGGAACCATATGTGTACAACACGGATGCTTTGCAGAATGCCTTGAACACAAAGGACTTTACATTGTACAGCCCGGCCAATCTGCTGGAAAAGATGACTGATTTGATGAACATTACCAGCAAGCGGCTGAAAGGGGAGATCAACCTGTATTCCTTTAGGAACGGGGAGATTTCCGGCTTGACCGAGTGAGGTGACGTCCCATGAATTATGAGATGTATGCCGCTATGCTTGGCGGGGCAGGAAGCAGCCGCCGCAGCCGTATTATTGCAAAATCTGCCCATGACACAAACCATATGGGACCAGATTCGCCTGCCTACAAGCAGGTGGAGATAGAGGGTGTGCCGCACCACATGATGATTATTTCCAGCACAGTCACGAACCAGAAGATCATACGCACTTTACCGGGCGACGATTTTGAGATCGGCAAGATCATGCTGTGGAGTAAGAGCCATTGGTTGATTACGGAGCGTGATGCCGACGATGAAATTACGGTGCGCGGCAAGATCGAGCTGTGTAACCGCAATATCCAATGGCAGGATGACGAGACCGGCGAGATCATTACCCGCTGGGCCGTTGTGGACAAACCCTATTTCTCGAATCTTTCGGAAAACAAGCTGATGACGCTTTCGAGCCGCGAATTCCAGATAAAAATACCGTATGACGAAGAATCCAGTTTGCTGGACATTGGCAAGCGGTTGATGCTGGAAGAGATCAATGGCCAGGCCAAAACCTACCGCATTACCTGTGTGGATGGTATGACCGAGCGCTATGACCGCGACGATGAGCAGACCGGCTTTTTGGTGTTGAACCTTGAGCAGGATCAGCTTGACCCGAGTACGGACAGCAAGGCCGAGATGATTTGCGATTATAAGGAAGCGAAGAAGGCACCGGAAGTTGGCAATGTAGCGATAAAATACACTGGTGAAGCCAAAGTACGTATTTGCGGCCGCGGCAAGGTTTTGACTGCCACCCGTGACGGCAAAGAGTACGAAGGCTGCATTTGGCATATTGAGCCGGATGACGAGCTGCTTCGTGAGCAGGTGTATTTTGCGGGATCGGCTGCCTGGAACCATTTTGTGGGAACCAAGTGCCGGATCGCGGCTGCTGATAATCCAAAACTGAACGGGCATAGTGTTACCGTTACGGTGCTATCCCCGGACGAAAAGAGCCGAGACAGTGTTGTGATAAAGGTGGTGGATGCATGAACCTGAGCGAACTTGGAGCGTACAAGCACAAGGTGGCCGGGTTATTTGCAAGTGACCCCGATATTATTGACCTGATGCTTGGCCCTGTTGATGACGATGCGGATACCGATGAAATGCTGCTGGGGGATGACAAAGACTCCTGCGGGCATATTTACGAGTTTGAGTATACGCCGGACATTAACGAAACAACAGATACTTACCTTTGCATGGAGACTGTTGTGGCAAAGGCGCCGACAGACACAGCGTACCGCGTGTATTTGTATGTGTTTGCTTACTGCCACAAGAAGATCATGCAGAATTATAAAAAGGAAGGACGGCTTGGCACCCGGGCAGATATACTGGCCGAGGATGTTGACCGCCTTTTGAATGGCAACCCGGATTTTGGAATTGGACTTGTGCGCCTTGTAAACAACGAGGTGTATAAACCCGTGAACAACTATTACGGGCGCTGCCTTTGCTATGAGATACAATCGTTTAACAGAAAGCGGGGCACGAAATGAAAGTGCCTTACTTTGAACTATTGAATCCGATTGGTTTTATGGTAGATGGGATTGGACGAGTACATTCGCCCAAATTGCGTACCATTTGCGAACGCGGCTATAAAAATTACCAGTATGCGTTGACGCTTTTGCTTATGACCCCGCATGATTTTTTTGCGGGGATTGCTGCGGCACTACATGAGGAAAAGAACCCGTATGATGAATTACCGCAGGAGCAGAAGGATGCGCTGAATATCTTTGATTTACTGACTGCAGACGAACAGACCCAGGGCGAGATAATAACCGCCTTGGGCTTTTTTATTGATGGCACGATCACATTTGAGCCGAGCCACCGCTGCTTTTTAGTAAATGCGGTGCAGGACGAAACAGGAGCATTGGCAGTGGACGGCATGATCAACGCAGAGAATTGGACGTTGGTATGTGATGTATGCCTGCAATGCGCCTATTTAGACCCGCCCAAAGATAAACAGGCGCACAAATACCGTGATGAAAAGACCCGCAAGAAGTTTGAAGAGTTCTACCGCAAGAAAGCGGAGTACGAGAAAAACAAACATGGCGGGAAAAAGGCAGACCCTGACTATGAATTGGCTAACATCATCTCGGCGTTGGCTACCTACCATGACAGCCTGAACATGGCAAATATCTGGAATCTGACGGTGTACCAAGTACATGACACCTTCAACCGCCAGAGAATGAAACAACAGATAGATATTACTGACTTTAACTACTCGGTTTGGGGTGGAAAAGACCACCAGGCCGATTTGTGGTTTAAAAAACTGACTTAACAACATAAAGGAGATTGCATTATGGCTATGAATCCTAATATGGCTAACCGTGAGGTTATGAACCTGGTTCTGCTGGACTACAAGACCAAAGTTCCTTACATGAACATTGATTTCGCCAATGTTTCTACCACCAACTTTACCGCCAACCGTGTGTATGCCAAGGGCGGCTGGGGTGCCCCGAACCGCGTTGGCTTTGACGGCGAGCGCACCGGCACCCTGCAGATCGACACCCAGATCATGCCTGCCAAGCTGTTTGCTCTGCTTTCCGGCAAGGATATTGCCAAGACCGCCAAGGTCCTGAAGCGTGAGGAGCTGGCTGCCGGTGCCGACGGCCTGGAGCTGGCCGAGGAGCCCAAGACCGGTACTGTCCAGGTGTTTGCTGCCTCTGACGATTGTGGCACCCCCATCGAAGGTGTTACCGCTACCGGCAAGAAGGTTACTGCTACCGGTATTACCGAGAACCAGAACTACATTGTTTACTACTACCTGGACAAGACCACCGGTGTGCAGAGCATCAAGTTTGACGCAGACACCTTCCCGAAGGCTTTTGAGATCCGCGGCGAGATGCCCTTTAAGACCGAGGACGAAGAGGATGTTATGTGCGACCTGACCTACTACAAGGCTCAGCCGCAGGCCACCTTTAACCTGGCTTTCCAGAATACCGGTGATCCGACCACTGTGTCCATCACCTTTGACTGCTACGCCAACCAGGATGGCGATATTTACGAGATGACTTTTGAGGACGGCACTGTCTGATCCTTGATTGACTGAATCTAGAAACAGGGGAGCTTCGGCTCCCTTGTTTTTAGATTTTAAGGAGATGAAAACATGGAAGAGATCAAGTTTGTGGAGACTACAGCAGCGGAACTGCCCGTTGCACAGGCAAAGAAGCCGCGCAAGAAGGCGAAGCCGCAGGCCGAAGAGGTTGTCGTGGAGACTATGCCGGAGACGCAAGTGCCGCCGATGCAGCAGGGGATTGTTGTTTACCGCAACGAAGCTACTGATGTACTGGGCTTTGAGTGCGATGGCCATGGCTACCAGGTGCCAGGTGCAAAAGAACTGGGCTATAAGCTCGGCGATAAGGTTGATTTTATGGTAGTTGACGGAAAGATCGTGTTTGGCATTGCGTAATAAGTACAAAGTTTCGGCAAAAGAGGACCGTACCTATGATGGGGTTGTGTTTGACTCTAAGGCCGAGATGAAATACTACCGGGATGTTGTGCTGCCAGGCGTTGCCAACGGGACGATTGTGAATTATCAGTTACAAAAGCCGTATGAGCTGCAGCCGAAATTTAAACATGACAGCAAAACCGTGCGGGCTATAACTTATGTATGTGATTTTTACCTGGTGTATGCAGATGGGCACACTGAGGTAATTGATATAAAAGGTATGGCGACTACGGAGGCATTGCTGAAACGAAAGCTGTTTATGTACCGATACCCGGATGAAAACTGTATCTGGCTTGTGGAACGCAAGGCCGGTTGGATACGATATGAAGATTGCAAAAAGCGTAAAAAATAGGGAGGCTTTTATGACCAATAAAATTTTGCGGGGGGGGGTACTCCCTTAATGTAGTACCCAAAATGCACCTTACGAAAGTGGGGTGTGGGGTATGAGTGTTGCGTTGATGGGGCCTGGTGGAAGCACGAGCAAGGCTGGGCTTGTGTACATGGGTGCGCTTACACAAGATGGCAATACCGGTGATATGAATAAAAGTATCACATGCAAGGGTTATTCTTATTACCTTGTTATTGCCGGTTTGACAGATGGCAGCCATGAAAAAGCCACTGTAACTGCAACAAGTGGGACGGTTGAAAAGGCCATGCAGGATACGACCACTGTATATAACTCATATTTAACGCAAAATGTAACGAGCAAGGCAGACGCCGCTGCATGGGGAGTTAAAGATTGTACAAAAGGTGATGTGACAATAAATATCCAGTGCCCGGCCTATGTTGTACTTTCATTTTTTATTTATGGTGTAGTTTAATCGAATTTTTAAATCAAAAAGGAGTTATTTATGAATTACATGAATTTTGTCCGGGGGGGGGTACTGTGTAAACCATAGTATCTCCGAAGCATCTCGTTTAGAAAGCGAGGTGCTGTGATATGGCTGTTGCATTGATGGGACCTTCTGCAGGAGGGGACTCCACTACCCTGGCGTATATAAACTTTGCTACAAACCATTTTATGGCAAAGTATTACGGTAAATTTGAGGACCTGTTTACTATCGAACCATTTTACACTGAACCTAGTGGCATTGGGCGGCGCGGATATACTTACACCGCCAAAAAGAAATGTACGGTCATATGCACCTATAATTACTTTTCCGGCAGCAACTGGCGCGGTTTTTATATGTATGTGAATGATACCCAGATGTACCGTGATGGTAACGACAGCTTCCATAATACTGACTATACCTTTGAGTTGAACGCCGGAGATGTGCTGAAACTCGAATGGAGCTGGAACACCGGTGGCACTATCGCGGGCAGCTACGTTTTAAGCTACAACAATTAAAAGGAGCTGAAAGATAAAAAATGAAAATCTATGATGAGATCACTAAAGAGGAGCTGACGGCTCCTGATGAAAGTAAAGGCTATCTGTACGAGAGTCAGATTAAAACCGGCATGACTGAGGATACCTATGAGGTTATGGATGGCACGGTTACTGAGGATTGTCCGAATGGCTTGCGCCGTTTGATTCCCGGCCATGCTGTTTTTGAGGCTTGCCAGTTCTACCATACATATACCGACGAGGAAATCAAGCGCATGGAAGAGCAGGCGGCTGCGGAGCAGGCTGCCAAAGACCGTGAGGAGCGCATTGCCCGTATTGATAGCATTGACGCCCAGGTTACTTATACGGCTATGATGACCGATACGCTGATGGAAGAGACCGATAATGGTGAAGGCTCCGGCAGTGATGGCGCGGCCGATTCTACTGATAGCAAGGAGGCTTAATTATGGCATTAGCATTGATGGGACCTTCTGCGGTGGGGGGGGGTACAGTATAGTAGCCTAGTCCCGACTCTTTCTGCAAATAGCCAAAATGGGTATGTTGTGTCTGCATCGAGTAGATATTCAAATGATGGGAACGGGCAGGTGTACAATGCGTTTGATGGAAACCTGAAAATCAAAAATTGGAGCGATCACAACGGCGGTACGCAGTATGTCTTTGTATCGAAAAATAGCGGTGCTGGCAATGGATATTTTCAGATTCAGTTCCCATCGGCCACAGAAGTAAATGGTGCGTTGGTGATTGGGCCTGGATACAAGCAAGCAGGTGTTGCCAATGGTGCGCTTTATGGCATCTCCTATTCCGATGACGGCAGTACGTTTACCTTTGTCTCAATGAACACTGGCCTTACCGTGAACGGAGAATCTGGCGAGGAAAAAACCTTGAAGGAATATCTAGCGCTGCTCTCCGGCTACAAAAAGAAGCACTTGGGTTCTCATAAATACTGGCGTGTTCATTTAGGAATGACAGAGGAATTTATTGGTGTAAACCAGATCATTCTATTTTAAAAGCGATTTGAGGTATATAAAATGTTTGAAAAGATTAAGCGTTGGTATCCGAAACTGTGGAACAAAACCATGGTGAAGAATGCCGTAAAGAAGGGCGTTATTACTCCTGAACAGTACAAGGAAATTGTTGGAGAGGAGTATAAAGCATGAGTGTTGCGATGATGGGAGGTGGCTGCGGCGGTGGCAGTGGTGATGCCCTGACGCTGGTTTACTCTAAAAGTAATGCGACGGGATCACCAAATACATATACTACCACAAAGGCTGGCCCTGTTACAGTGATTTTGGATTTGCCAAAAACCAATTGTAACCCCACATTAACTTTGGATGGGACCACTGTTGCTGGAACCGCGTTGAATTCTTACTATAGAATCCAGCATAATGCGGATTGGCATGAAGATTGGACTGGATATTCGACAAGCTACTCGTTCTATGCAAAAGCTGGGCAGGTTATTAGCGTGGCTTGGACGACAGGCCAGCCATCGATTAGAATTTTTGCAAAAGCTTAATGTGATTTAGCCTCGCACCTGGGATGGGTGCGGGGCAATTTTTTATTTTAAAGGAGAATTTTGTATGGAAATCAAGAAAAATATTACCGTGCAGGAGCGCGTGGATTTTGTGAATTTTGTTGTGGATACTTGCACGGTGGATAGCCGCTATGTGCCAGCACTGTTTGACTTTGCCTGGCGTGCGGGTGTTGTGAAGTTTTTTGCGCCGGAGGCTTGGGAGCACCTGGGCGGCCAGGATGATATTTGCGATTTTGTGTACAGCCGTGACGGCATTGAAATTGTAGAACACCCGGATATTGCCGAGGTGACGGCCGGGCTGTATGAAGCCTGCCAGGAAGAGATCAAGAACCGGCGCGAGGAATATATGGTGGTTTACCAGAGCGTGGCACACCCTGACCCGATGGACCGCATTGCAGAGACTTTTGAAGAGATCGCCGGTGCTATGAAGGGATTGAACGACCCGGACATGCTGGTAGAGATTGCCAAGAAGGCCGGGCTGGCAGGGAAGCCTGCGGCACATAAGGAGCCGGTAAAGCTGGAGCTGGCGAAGAAGGAGTGATTTTAGATGGCGGTGGTTAGTACAAAAGCTGCCCTTGAACGAGAATTGAAAAAGCGGATAAACCAAGCCTTGGGCGGCAAGTGTAAGGATGAGGTTGAGAAATGTTTGAAAAAGCATATTGAAAAGGATGTTATGCAGACATATCAGCCAAAAGAATATAACCGCCGTGAATCTAATGGCCTGGAGGCCGACGCGAATATTAAATCTACCGTATATGCGAATACGCTGACGGTTAAAGATGTTGCCGAGATTGCACCGCCTATTGTGCCTGGCTATGCGCCAAAAGGCGGACGAGACGGTGGGCTGATGCAGTTGGTTGAACAGGGCGCATACAATCTATTCCATGAGCCGAGCGGGACACCGTTTATTGAACCGCGACCGTTTATGACAAATGCCAAAGAAGAAGTGGCGAGACCAACCAGCGCGGTACATAAGGCGATTGTTAAGGCTGTAAAAGACGAATTTCCCAAATAAAAAGGCGAGGGCGTTAGCCCTTGTCATTAGTGCCCGAGAATAACGGACGTTGATGAGAGGGGCTAAAAAGCCAGATAAGGAGGATATTATTATGGCGGAAGATTTAAGAATCAGAGTTAAGGTTGATCCTAATCTGGACGGATTGCAGGAGCAGCTTGACGGAAAAGCAAAAAATTTGCACTTGGATATAAAGCTGTTTGATGATGCTGACATTGAAAAACAGGTTAGTGTAATTTACAAGAAGATCCAGAGTGCTTCTACAAAATACTCTAACCAGCTTGTTGGTGCAGTGCAGAGTTCTATGGATGCCATGAAGCTGTACAGTGCTTCGATGGCGGACATGAATGCTATGATGAAGACCGGTGAGATCAGTAATAAAAATCTGGCCAAAGCCATGGCAGAGGTTAATAAAGAGCGTAAAAATACCGCACTTATTCAGAAAGACAGTGCCGCCACCCAGGCAAAACGAGCCATTAACAATGACGCAGAAATTAAAAGCTTGCGTGAGAAACGGGAAGCATTAAAACGCGAACTATCCTCTGTCAAACAAGAATCGTCTGAGTTTAAAAAGCAATTTAACGATATTTTTTCTAACATTGCTGTTATTAGTTCTGGTGACGATTTATCCATTGACAAGCAAGCCGCTCAGTTTACTACTGATTTAAAATCCGCATTTAAAAAGAGCATTGGAGATATTGGCGAAGAACTTAGTGATTTAACAGATGGGAATGACCTGTCGAAACTATATGAACAGGTTGACGGTATTTTTACAGAGATCAAAGATGGCGTTGAGCACAACAGTAGTTTTTCTGATGTACAAAAGAGAATAAAGGAAATTATTAGCCGTTCTTCTGATGAGTGGTTTGGCTATGATGACGAAACCAAGGCATCTGTTGAACACTGGTGGGACAATATTCTTTCTGTTTTTATTTCAAAAAGTGGCGAGTTCACAGAAACAGAAGAAGCCGTAAAAGCAAAAGGCATTTCGTTTATTAACTCGTTCCAAAAGATTTATGGTTCTTTCAATGACTCTGTGCTTGACGCTATTGATGCAAGTGAATCTGGCGATAAAAGTGCTGTTACGAAAAGCATGGAAAATATTTTTGGGTCTTTAGACAGCCTTTCTGGCCTGTTCCATGAGACATCGGCACGTACAAAAGAGGAAATCAGCAAAGACATTGACGACATTGAAGAAAGTATTGCCGCCCGCCGAATTGATGTAATTAAAGAACTTTTTGGGGAACAGAATACCGCTGCACTAAAAGAGCTTGGCGTTCAGATTGGTAAAGAGCTTGCAGATGGTGTTGATGAAGGCATTGCAAGTTCCAAGACGAATGAAAAGGTAATACCAAACACAGTTGGCGAAGACGACAATTTAAAGTCTGCCGCTGATACATTGATTGCTATGCAGCAAAAAATGGTTGAGTTGCAGACACAGTTGACTATTGAAAAAAAGGCCACTGTAGAAGCGGAGAATGCAATTGGTGATGCTGCACAAGCGAATGTTGACAAACTGAAAGATCTAGTTGCCTCGCAGAAGAGCATGTCTGAGCAGATCCGTGCCAATGTTGAAGCAACCAGTACGAATTTACAGCTGGACAGTGGCAGTATTAGTGATGCCACAGGTAAGGCTAAAGGTGATGTGGATAAAGCAACGCAAAACCTGGCGATGCTTACTACAAAACTGAAAAATCTGGATACTAGCGGGTTAAAGGATGTTTTTAGTTCCGTAAAGAAATTTGTTGCCGATATGAGCAGCACGGATGTCAAGTACGATGCTGTAACGGAGAAAATCAATGATCTGAAAAAGGCGTTTATCACCTGTGAATCTACAATTGATGCTTATAAAACGGCGATTACGGAGCTGAACACTTACTTTGCACAGAACGCGCTGGTATTGAAGGCTATGACTGAAGCCGCCGGTGGCAAAACTACAGATACAGCAAGCGGCAAAGCTAAAAAAACCAATACGCAGACTGAGGAACAGGTTGCGGCAAAGGTTACTACACTTTTGAACAAGGCCGAAAAGGCTGGGCAGGCTGTTGTTGATGCCGTACAGATTGCTACAGATTCCTTTACGCAGATCACCAAGGGATTGAACGACGCAGCTGTTGGTGCCAAGGATATGAAGAAGGCTACGCAGCCGATTATTTCTGCTGTAACCAGCTTAAATAATGTTTTTGACACTTACAAAAACGTATTGGATGACGCAAACCTGCTGATCGAGCAGACTAAGAAAGCTCCGACAGAAGAAAAGGTCGATGTTGGGCCGCTTACGCAGCAGATTGAGGCAGTTGGGCAGCAATTTAAAGATGCCGGAGACAAGGTGGCAAATGTTACTGCAGCGCTTGAAACAGCCGCAACTACCGCTGGCACATTAGACACATCTGTAAAAACACTGATCGATGCTGGTAAAAAGCTTGGTACAGTTTTTACGACCTATGAGAAGGTTGCGACCAGCGCGAATGAGTCTATCACTGCAATTGTGGCACTGGATAGCCGTAAAGCAACTGCGGCTATTAACAAGATCAAAAAGTATCTTGACAATGTAGCCGAACTATACGCTGCCACGCCGGATAAGGCTGATAAGATTGAGGCTGCAAAAAAAGCTAAAGAAGAAGCTGCAAAGGCCGATACCAATAAAACCACTGGCTCTGGAATTGCAGAGGCAACACAGAAATTCAAAGACGTAACGGAATCTTCTCTTGGACAAATCGTAACAGCACTTTCTGACGTTGATGTTGTTTTACAGAAACTGGATGCCATGAAGGCCACGGCCAACGGTTCTAGCAAGGCTAAGGATAAAATTATTGCTGCGCTGAATGATCTGATCGACGTATTTAATAAGCTTTCTGAAAGTGGCAAAACCATCAAGGGTAGCGTAGCAAGCTTGACGAAGCTGAAAGATCTATCTGACGAGCTGAACATGGAGGACTTTGCTAAGGTTATCAATAATGCTGTAAAGAAGCAGATGGAGACGATAACCGGAACGGCAAAGAAAGCCGCTAAAAAGGCTGCAGCAAATACGGATGAAGGATCTGATAGTAAGGCTGCGGCAAAGACCACTACCGCAAAACCTAAAAAGACTGATGCTGAGCGTGCCTTGGATAGTGCCAAGAAAAAAGCCGAAGCAGCCGAAAAGAGCTTTGACGGTATACTTAGAGATATTGCGCGTGTTGATACATTTGGTGTAGATAACAATAAAAATGTCCGCGCTGCGAAAGGCGCTATTGCTCAAACTACGGAAGATTACAACCAGCTTGTTTCTGATTTTGATGCGGCGCCTACTGTAGAAGGATCGCAGAAAATACAGGCTGCTGTTGATGCACTACGTAATTCCTATAAAGATCTCAAGGCTGCTGTTACGCCTGCACGTAAAGCGATTGAAGACGCTGCCAAAGCCACTACACGTTATGAAAGCGTGATTGCACAGTTTGATAACCTGAATTTCCTTGGTGGAGATATTTCCAAGTTTGCAGATAAGTTTAAAGAAATTGGGCAGTACAAGGATGCGGCCGCACAGGCTATAGCCGAGTTACGTGATACTGGCGGCGCTGAGGCTATTCAGAAAACTACTGATGCACTTGATAGTTTAGAATATCGTATTGATTCGATTGCGAAAAAATCAACTGGCGTTGGGGCTTACAAATTTGTTGATATATCTGATATTCAGCGCCTTTCAGACACTGGGTTTGATGTAAGCGGTGTTGAATATCTCAACGACGAATATAAGGCTCAAATTGATCTAGTAGACAATTTACAGCAAAAATACAAGGATGATCCATCTAAGGAAAATTTGTCCGCCTTACAGAAAGCCGTTGCCGATTTAAATAGCAAATATATTGAACTTATATCTAATATCCAAAACGCCGGTTTGGCTGTAGAGAAATTGTATGGCACTGCTGATACACAGAAGTCTAATAATTTTGCTATAAATAGCGAGTTATCCAGTGATGACTTGTCGAAAATGGATGCGTATATTAAGCGCATCACAAGCAAGGGAAATAGTAAGGGAGCTTTAGATTCTGAGAAGGTAAAACCATATCTGGACCTCTTAAATAATGTCCGCCAAGCAATGGCAGATGCATTATCTACTCCAGAAGGGGCACAGAATGTTTACAAGATTTTTGACATGCTGGCCGAATCTGCCAACGAGGCCAAAATCAAGATTACTTCTCTTGATGATGTGCTAGAAGTTTGCAGCATTGTCGCAAATAAAGCAGCGGACAGTGCAAAAGCGTTTAACGACAAATTAAAAAGTGATCGTGATATTCAGTCTTGGTCCAAGAGCATGAATAACACGTTCTATACGGCGCAGCGTTATCTTGAGAATAACACCAAGATCATGAGTGACTCTGGCAAGTATGCAGAGTTCATGGATTTTCTGAATAAATACCAGGGGTTAATACAGAACAAACAGTTTACACAGGAAAACGCCAATAAAATGTCCAGTGATTGGTCGAATCTGAAGCGCAGTATCCAGGAGGCTGGGCTTGAAACTGATAAATTCAGTGATAAACTGCAAAAACTATTTGGCGTTAATATTGCCAGCCAGTTTGCAAATGACATTATCAACCGTGTACAGGCTGGGCTGCGACAGGTTTACCAGAATGTGGTGGATATTGACTCTGCCATGACGGAGCTGAAAAAGGTTACGGACGAAACGGCCAGCACATATGACCGGTTCCTTGATGGGGCAGCTGATCGTGCTAAGGCAGTCGGCAGTACAGTAAGCAATATTATCAGCGCTACTGCTGACTATGCTCGCCTTGGGTATAATCTTGACGATGCAAAGACTCTGGCTGACGTAAGTGCTGTTTATTACAATGTCGGTGATGATCTGGACAGCTTTAGCACGGCCACGGATAATATCGTTGGTACGATGAAAGCATTTAATCTGGAAGCTGACGACGCAATTGGTTTGGTGGATAAGCTAAATGAGGTTTCCAACAACTATGCCGTAAGCAGCGGAGATCTGGGTGATATTTTGCAGCGCTCGGCCTCTGCTATGGAAGCTGCCGGCAATACACTGGACCAGACTATTGCACTTGGTACGGCTATGAATAGCGTACTGCAATCGGCTGATACTACCGGCACAACCCTAAAAGTTTTGGCTCTGCGCTTGCGTGGTGCAAGCACTGAACTTGCCAGTATGGGCGAAGAAACGGACGGTGTTGCGACCAGCACATCTAAGCTGCGGGCACAGATTGCCGCACTTACCAATGTGGACGGTTCAGGCGGTTTTGATATTCTGACTAAGAGTGGCGAATTTAAGAGCACCTACGACATTATCCAGGGGATTGCAAAAGTATATACCCAGATGAGTGATGTGGACCAGGCCGCCTTGTTGGAGCTGATTGCTGGCAAAAACCGTGCAAATGGCGTGGCTGCTTTGCTGAACCAAGCCGCACAGGCGGAAGATGTGCTGAATACTTCGATGAATTCTAGTGGCAAACAAAACTGCCTCTATGTACAGAAATGTGCGTAAAGAACATATTTAACTGCAGGTAATCCCTAAAGCCTTGCACCACAATAATGCGGCAACGACATTATGATGGGGCGAAAGCAGAAATAACGCAAGGATGATATATGGTCAAAAACCTAAGTATCGTAACAATGGGTGTTCATGCAGCCAAGTCACCTATACAGGTGAAAGGTTCAACGACTATCCCTTGGCGGGAAACCGCAACAGGAGTACGGCGCAAATAAAGGCGTGGGTGAAAATCCCTTAAATGGAAAAGGTATGCCCCTACTGTAATACAGAGGGTGAAGAAATAGTCTTAACATCGTATGAAAGTACGAGATGCATTAACATATTTTTATTTAAACCGTGCCGATCACACGGGCTTTTTTATTTTATAGGAAAATTTTGCAGGAAGGTGATTTTTATACCTAGAGTAACATATGAGCAGGCGGCAAAAGAATTTGCTGACCATGGATATACACTGATTGACAATGATGTGATGGCCACGAAAAAGATGGCGTATACCTGCAATAAACATCCAGATAAACCGCCGCAATATATTGATTTGTCACATCTTAGACGTGGGCATGGTTGTAAGTATTGTAGGGAAGGACGTAGAAGCAATCATTCAGTCAATAAAGATACCGTGATAAAATTATGTGAAGATAGAGCATTTGAATTTGTAAATTTAAGATCTGATGGAATAAAGTCAATCATTGATTTTATATGCGAAAAACATCAAGATAAAGGTGTACAAAGTATGGACCTGCAAACATTACGGAAGTGTCACGGATGTAGATATTGTGCAGGGAAAGGAAGGACGACTGAAAGTTTCATTAAAGAACTTAATAATCCAAACATAGAAATTTTAGGAGAATATACATACGCCAACTCTCATATTAAGTGTAGGTGTAAAATTGATGGAACTATCTGGAAGTCTACACCGAACAGATTACTCTCTGGTCAGGGCTGTCCGGAATGTGGAAGGATAATAGCTAATTTGCATTCTACAAAAAGCAACGAAGATTTTTTAGAAGAATTAGCTAATAAAAAACCGACGATAAGACCATTGGGCAAATATATTGGCGTCTTTATTCCAATTAAATTTGAATGCTTGGTTTGTGGACATAAATGGGATATGACTCCAGATTCTGCCTTACATACAGATAGAGTCTGTCCGAAATGCACAAAAAAGAGAAATCTTGAACGAATGACAAAAACAAACGCACAATTTTTAGAAGAGTTGTCAATGGTAAACCCAGATTTACAGCCTTTAGAGCCATACAAAACAGACCATGAAAAAATCAAAGTGCTCTGCAAAAAGCACAGTTTCATATGGTATGTCGCACCAAATAAAATATTACATAAAAGGACTGGATGTCCACGATGTGCCGCATATAATAACGAACGAAAAGCAAGCTTTATTCTTGAGTCTTGGGGATATAATATTCAAATGCAGAAACGCTTTAATGACTGTAAAGACAAGAATCCTTTACCATTTGATATTTATTTGCCAGACTACAATATAGCAATCGAATACGATGGCGAGCAACATTATTGGCCTGTGATTCGTAGGGGTATGAAGTCGAACCAAGATGCTGTCAACTCATATGAAGTTACTGTAAGACATGATGCTATAAAAACAGAATACTGTAAAACGCATGGGATTTCATTGATTCGCATACCGTACTGGGAAGCGGATAATATGGAGTCCTTTTTGTTTGATGAGATGGTAAGTTGCGGTGCCATTGAAGAAATTATAACGGCCTGATCAGCCGTAAAATATGTTAATGCTGGGGCGTGTTATGAACGCCCTGAAAATACTGAGTGCAATGAAGGAAAATGAGCGTGTATTGGAAAGTATTGAGGGTAAGCTCAAGCGCTTCCAGGCATCGTTCCAGGCGCTTTCTTCTGATCTGCTGGATAGCAATCTTGTTAAAGGTATTATTGATATTGGATCTGCCGCATTGGATATGGCAGATGGTTTTGTTAAAGCGGGAGATGCGATCCCGACGCTGATTACGGCGTTTTCTGGAATCGCTACTTTGATGGGTACTAAGGCCGGTGTGATTATGCCCTTTTACGCAGGTGGAATAGCTGCGTAGGATGCAACCTGAGTCCTTATATAAATACCCAAACTGCTGGGAAAAGCTAAGAGCCGTGTGACCACAATAGGGGAGTAATCCGCTATGATGGTGCCGAAAGGCAGAAAGAATAACACGGATGCGATAGGCTGAGATAAAAGCTGACAACATATAGACTGACATAAAATATTAAAGAGCGCGGCCCATGCGCTGCCAGATATGGGCGGGATTGATTGAGAGGTGAATGTGTGGTATGATTAAGGAAGTCAGACGCAGGTACTGGAGCTGGCGGAACACGAAATGGGCAAAAAGACATTGCGATGAACTTTATGATAAGTATACTGGCAGTGTGGTTTTGATTTCCCATTGCAAGGTTGTAGATGAAAAACCAGCCATTTGGGGTGCTGAATTTAGCAAGCGCAAATATGCACCTGAAAATGGCGACATTGAGTTTTCACCGCCAGGCAGATGGGGGCTTATCTGGAGGGAATAATGGAACGCTTTACGCACGAGTTTGATAGAACTGTTCGAGATTTAATTATTGACGTGACTGTGTATGGCAATTATCAAGCCAGAGAAGTAAAGGCACTTATTGATACTGGTTGTACTAACACGTCCATATCAATACGGCTTGCTAAAGATATGCAGCTACAGCCAATAAGTACAAAGCCAATGCGCAATGCAAGCAATCAGGTGCTTAGCTGTCCTGTGTACCGTGTAAGTATGATGATTGGTGATAACGTCCATTTACCGGCAGGAGAGATTACAGAATATCCGCTTGAGACAGATAAATTTGACGTGCTTATTGGCATGGATATTTTATGTTTGTGTGATTTTGCCGTAACGAATTCTGACGGCAAGTCGAAATTAACGATAATTTATAATAATTAACACTGCGGCATGGCACCCGCAGCAAAACAGCCAGCTGTGATTGTACAGTGGGCCTTTAATATTTTATGTCAGTTTATATGAAATCAGTGCTAAGTCGCGTAGACAATGTTTAATCAGCAGCCGGGATACCGCGCACTGCGCAGATGGAGGGTGTGACCTCTGGTAGCCTGGTTCATCGACTGTATGGGTAGCCCTATTCTACGGTTTAGGCCGGATGGGAGGAAAGACAGTCAGAACATCGTGGGAAAACCATGAGAAGGTTATAATTTTACAACCATAGGTATTGACATACAACTAAAAGTGTGGTATTATAGCTATGCTGAAAGGTTAGGAGCTCTCCTTTTTAATGAATGCCGTTCATTATTTTTCGTCCGAGTTTCCTTGTCAGTACCCTTTCTAGTGTAGTCGCCTGGTTGTCCTGCCAGGCGGCTTTTTGTTTATAGGAATAATTTTGGATTGTCAGACTGTAAATATTCTTCTTGACATGAGGTTCAGTTGAACTTATAATATAGAAAAGAGTTCATGTGAACTTATAAGGAGATATTTGCAATGGAAGAATTGAGTCTTGACGGATTTACTTTGGTAAACCTTACGTCCGCTTCAACTTTGCATCAAAAAAGGCTTGTGTTGGAGCTTACACAGCAGCAAGTAGCTGACCGTGCAAACATAGACTTGCAGCAGTACCGCAAGTTTGAATCTGGGGCAAGAGACATACGCAGAGCCTCTTTTGATGTTGCCTGCAGGGTGATTAAAGCGCTGGAGATGGATGTTGGGAAATTTTTTGATGGTGATTATAGTTTGGGAGAAGAAATCTACAGCGAAAATGGTGAATTGAAATATAAAAAGACTGGTAGATCAACAAGCGATAATATTGACTAGCAATAAATACTTGATATAAAAGTAAGACCGCCCCTGTGATGGGACGGCCTTTTGTTGTTTATGGAGGTTTTTAAATGAACGAATATAAAGTTAAAGTTGTGTTTAACGGATTAGATGAAGTGCAAGAAAAGGTAGATGCTCTGCGTAAGAGCCTTGACGAACTAAAGCATGAGACTGCCGAGGTGCAACAGCGAATTGATGAATTAGAACTGGTTATTCAAATTCCAGAGTGATATTGGCCCCACAATTTGGACATGAAGTATAATTCGGCTTTATTAAAACTTTTGCATTGCACTTAGGGCAAGCAACAATAAGTCCGTCCTTAGAATATTTCTCTTTGGCCGCTTTGATTGCCGCTTCTTTAAGAAGTTTATTGCCTTGAGGCGTGTTTATTTTGATAACTGGCATGTTTCTTTGTCCTTTCTATGGTAATTACCATTCATGTCAGCAATGGTTGCAGTGAAATCGGCGCTCTGTCAATTGAATATGGCCCCTATAATCAAAAAAGGCGTAGTTTGACCATAAAATGTGATATCATCATAATCGTGAAATCCTATATTTTCTTGGTCATCATATAACTGTCCGCTGATTTCTATTGGGCAAGAGAACAAACATTTATCGCCACGCTTTGGATGCTTATCGAAAATTGATTTTAAATCTAAACATAGACTAAAACATCTCTCTGTTAGTTCTTTACTGCTGTGGTATTTATGATCAACAATTGTAGCTTTTTCTGCAAATTTGTAATCTATTCGTCCGCACTTTTTTAAATCTGTTATTGTTAAAGGCGATGAGCTGTAACATTTACTTGTGGCAAAATCGTACCTAACAATGACTAAATCACCCAAAATGTCATCATCAAAATAACTACTTTTAGGTGCGGAGAGAATCCATTTTAGGACCAGAAATTCTTTATCGCTGTTGTAGAATTCATCCAGCATTGGAGTAGTCTGTGTATTAGATCGCAAAAACACAGTCATAGAGTTGCTGTCATTTACATTTTCTAATGAATGTAATAACTTATAACTTTCAATTTTGCCTTTACGAATACTATATTCTTTGTCTATTTCTTTTAGTTTGTCGTTTAACTTTTTGATTTGAGCCTCTAATTCATCATGGCTTTTTTCTAATTGTATAAGTTCTTTTTTGAAGATTTCAACATCTCCTGCTGTTATGGAACACATAAGGTCACCACTCATAACCACAATTATTGCAATGGAACTGATGCTTTACTTTTTGCGAGAAGATGCCGAACAGGCCGACGCTGACCGCCTTGGCACCGGCGGAGATCTTTTTTACGTTGGTGCTGTTGCAGGTGGGGCAGTGAGGCTTGGGGCGACGTTCCTCGGCTTCGGCTTCTGCACGATTTTTTCTTTTGCGTTTTTCGCTTTCAATTTCGCACTGTTTGTCGTATGCAATACGTTTTTCGTTTAGGTCTTTATCAAATACTGGACTATTGTAGACGTATTCTTTACGATATTCTTCTTCGACTATCTTAGTTCGTTCGTCAGAATCTTTTTCTGGAAACGGTTCTCTTAATTCTGCAATTCTTTTATAATAACGAAGTTTATTTATTAGTTCGTCATTGCTAAAGTCTATAATTTTATCATATCCGCAACAATCACATTTAGGTGTCTTTTTTTCAAAGTGCATAGTTATTCTGCCACAACGAGGACAAATACAATACATAATAGCACCTCCAAACAATTTATAACCTTGTCTGTATTATATCACACTATAATATTTTCGACAACAAGAGATTTTCACCCTGTTTGGAACTGCTACAGACACAAAAAATTATGGAAAACTACAGCCAACCATTCGTGGCAAAACACTTTCTGATATTGGCGAAAATGGACTTTTTGGTAGCAATAAGGATTTAGCTAAAGAGTTTAACGATGCACAAAATGCGTTGTCGGACTATTTTAAAGTTGTAGAAGAAGGTAAATATAACCAAGAAGAACTAAGTAATTGTTTAAAAGACACTTCTGCTAATTTCAGAAACTATATAAGCGGTTTGGATTCTGCATCTATCAGCGTTGAGAATCTTGACTGCATTATGAATGGATTCAGAGCCACTCAAACTCTTACCGCCAAGGCTATGACCTTGGTACGAAATGCTGGTCTGAAACTCCTTACCACTCTCGGTTCTATGGCTGTCACTTTCGCTGTATCTGCCGCTATCAATGCCTTGATCAAACACTTTATTGAGCTTGCACAGGCAGAAGAAAAGGCTCGTGATGCCGCAATTGACTCTGGCAAAGAACTGAGCCAGCAGACATCTGACCTTGACGGCTACAAATCTAAGATTTCTGATTTGAAGGAATCCTTGGATAGCGGCACGCTCAGCGAGCAGGAAGCTTACCAGGCACGTAAGGACCTGCTGGATGTACAGGATGAGCTGATCGACAAATATGGCGCCGAGGTTGAAGGGGTAGACCTGTTGAATGGCAGCCTGGAAACACAGATTGCGCTACTGGACAAACTGTCTAATGAAAAAGCAAGTACCTGGCTGAATGAAAATGCTGAAGCCATTAAAAATGCCCAGCAGGCCATGACAACTGATAACTGGAAACAAGTTGCCGAGATGCAAGTCAGTAATGATTCTGCTGATAAGTTTCAAGACTTGGTTGACAGATATGCTGACCGTGGTATGAAAATTCGCCTTACTGACGGTGTAGATGAAAACTCCAAAAATATGCGGATTTCCATAACTGCAGATGCTACAGATGGTGAGCAAGTAATTTCTAACTTTATGGACGATTTGGAGAAGTTGAACTCCAAAACGCAGTTCATGAATGATACTATGTCGTCCAATCTTGAAAATCAGATGTCTTCTGCAATGAGTTATTACAAGGAGATTTCTGATACAAATAAGAGTCTTGCGGAACAGGCAGCTAAAGCTCAGATTCAGCTCAATGATACCTGGTCCAAGACCTACTCCGACCTCACCGAAGCCCAGGAAACCTACAACGATGCCGTTGCCAAGAATGACGACAAAGCCATTGCGGCGGCACTGAAAAAAGTTAAGGCTGCCAAGGACGAATTCGCTAATACTGATATTGACAACAGTTTTGTGCAGCAGTATATGCAGGCGCAGGCTGATCAGCTGGATAGTGCTACGAAGCTACAAGCCGTCCAAACCGGTCTTGCTGAGACATTTAAAGGTGCCGAGTCTAATTACAAATCGCTGAATGATTACCTGGGTATTACCAATCAAAAAGCGAAACAGCTTACTAACGGTATTTCTTACAGTCTAAACGAACTTTCTGGTCTTGATGATATTGATATTCTTAATATTGGTAGTCTTGAAAAAGCCGGCGCTGCTACCAAACAGTATTCAGATGAACAAATTGATTCGTATTATCGTTTGAAATATGTTGCAGATCAGCTTGGCATTTCCATGGATGACCTGATTGATATTTTTGTTAAGATCGGTCTTGTAACCAGTGACAATATCAAGTACACCAACGAGTATACAAGTTCTGCGTTGACCATGGCAAACAATGCCACAAAGGCTATTACCGCCGTGACATCGGCACTGAATGACCAGACAACTGGTGTTGGTGTTTCCTCCGACACTTACAGCGAACTTATTAAGGACAATGCCGAATATGCAGCTGCCCTGGAGTACAGCAATAGCCGAATGCAGTTAAACCGCGAGACGGCCACGAAACTGACCAAGGCAAAATCTGATGAAGCTAAGGCTAATATTGAAGTTGCTTACAGCCAAAACCAGATGAAATACTCTGCCGTAAAGGCTGATATTGCTGCTGTTGACAAACAGTTGCAGGAGAATAACAGCCTGACTGATGAACAGCGTGAAAAGCTGGAATCTGCTAAAACGGCTCTTGAAAATGAAAGCAAAACCCTGCGTGATAACTGCAGCAATTTGCGGATGCAGTATAGTGCTTTGGTACAGGCAAGCAGTGCCTATCAGGATTGGCTGAATGTACAAAATGCGGCCGAAGCCGGTGATATGTACAATGACGGCATGGACGCTAAACAGGCTATTGCCGCCGGATTGAAGAATGGTAAAATTGGTACTGAAAAGTACAAGGCCGCCGTAGAGTTCCTGGTGCCGGATGACTTTAAGGACGATGTACAGACTTATATCAAGAAGCTGAACCGCTATTTTAAAGAAGCGTCCGATGGGTCGATCGATGCAAGCGGCCTGAACAACTTTATCTCCGACTCGCTGAAAGCCGGACTGATGAAGGACGAAGGTAATGGAAAGATCCAGATGATCGCTGATACGACCATCCAGGATTTTGCAGATGCCTTGAAGCTGACGCCCGACGCGGTGCAGTCCATTTTTGGCGAGCTGCAAGAATACGGCTGGAACTTTGACTGGGACTCCCTGCTTGGAAACGAGCTTGACAATACCCGCATGCGTTTGGACGACATCAAAGACCAGATGAAAGATCTTGACCCGGACACAGAAGCATGGAAGCTGCTTAATGATGAAGCTGAAAAGCTGCAGGCGAAGCTGGACGACATGTATGATAAGTCCGGCCTGGACAAGATGGCCTCTGATATTAACGATGTTTTGAAAGAGACCGGAAGCCTTACTGGCAACCAAGAAGACGATTTACTTGGTATGGGCCGTGTGCAGACCATGGTTGACCTGTACGATGCACAGCAGCGATTGGTTGAAGCGCAGAAAAACTTTAATGCCAACCCGGGTGATTTAAATATTGCCCAAGAGCTGACGGATGCGCAGAAACAGGTCGAAGAACTTACCCAGAAAAAGGAGAAGCTTGGACAGCCGACTGCACTTGAGATCCAGGTGTATACCCAGGACGCTATTGATAAACTGGGTAGTGTTGAAGGTGCGGCAGATGAGGTTACTGACAAACTGCAAAAAGCCGGTGTACTTACCGTTGAGTCTGATGACGACCCTGTAAAGGATACCGATAAAGAAATTAACAATGTACAGGAAAAGGCCAAAAAGCCGATAACGCTAAAGGTAGACAATGTACAGTGCTTGAGCGGAATCCAGGAAGTTGCTACTGCGCTTAAAGATATTTCCGGCGAGACTACGGTTACTGTCCGGTATAAGACATTTGGTAAACCAGCATCTACCTCGTCTACGAAAAAGACTTATGCTGAACAGCGTGCCAGTGCTTATGGTGGTGCTTCTAACGGTGGTCGTACCTTGGTTGGCGAGCTTGGCAACGAACTGGTTGTAAACCCGCATACCGGTAAGTGGTATACGGTTGGAGATAACGGCGCTGAGTTTGTTGACTTGCCGAAGGATGCCATTGTTTTTGATCACAAGAAAACCGAGAAGCTGCTTGGTCAAGGATTTGTTGGGGCGCGTGGATTTGCCTACGCAATGGGTAATGCCATGGCCGATGGTGAGAATAGCAAAATCAATGGCGGCGGCGGTTATGTGATTGGCAAAAATCCGGCCACAAGCAAGACTTACACCAAGGCTACTAAGGACAACACCAAAGCCGTTGAAGAAAATAAAAAGGCGCTTGAAAAGCAGAAAAAAGCCCTGGAGAAGCAGAAGGATGCCCTGGAAAAAGAATCCAATAAACTAAAAATCTATGGCCAGGCTGCTGTAAATGAAATTGAGAAGCGCATTACTGCCTTGAACAAGGAAAAGGATGCGCAGGACAAGGTCTACGAAAGCCAGATCAAAGAGCTGGAAAAGCGCAAAACTGCTTTGCAGAAGGCAAACGACGAAGAAGACCGCGCTATTAAATTGGCTGAACTGCAGGACGCTTTGGAAAAGGCCAAAGCCAACCGCACTGTACGTATCTACAACAAAAACGAAGGTTTTGTATGGCGTGCAGACCAGCAGGCTGTAAGCGATGCTCAGAACGACCTGGACGACCAGAAGCGCCAGTGGAAGAATGATGATATTCTGCAGGCTGTTGATGACGAGATTGAGCGTATCAATAACCTGAAAGATGCCTACGATGAGTCTGTTGAGGCACAGATCGATGATCTGGAAGCCATGAAGGACAAGTGGGACGAAGTTATCAGTTTGATTGGTACGAGCTGGGAGGATTACCAGGCCCAGTTGGCTGCGGCGGCTGAGTTTAATGGTATGAGCCTTGATGGCATGGGTAGTGCAGCAGATACTTTTAAAGAGCGTGTCCTCGCTAATATGAAGGAAATTGGCGAAAACTCGGATTTAATTGATCAAGTAACTGAATCTATTGAAGCGCTAGATGAGGCGATAAGCAATAGCGGTGGTGGATCTAATGATGATGCCAGCGCAGGTTCTGGTGCTGAAGACGGTAGCGATGTAGAAAAGAATTCCACTGACCCCACATCGAATCCGGTATCTACCGGCATTGATAAGCGTATCGCAAATTACAAAAAGCTTGCTTCTGAAGTTGAAGACGCCATGGAAAAACTCCGTGGCTATAAATCTGAAGAACAAGATTTATATGAACAACTTCTCGATTCAAACCTTGTTGGTATTGACAGAATTAAGGTAATCAATGATTACAAAGATGTTCAAAGTAAAGTTGCTGAGCAGGTGGACATATTAAAAGATAAATCTACCGATTATACAAATGCTCTTATGCAGGAAGATGAAATTGTTCAATCTGCCAAAACGAGCAAGGTAGCTGCACTTGAAACCGTACTTGCTACTCATGTAGGAACTTATGACACCATGAAATCGGTGCTTGGCGAATATGCTACAGCACTAATTGAAAACACTGACCTGACAAAAGATGAGATACAGTCATCTATTGATAGCTTTGTTGGATTGTCAAATCAAGCAGGTATTACAAAAGACGACATGTTGTCTATTCTTGAAGAATGCGCTGATGCGACTGTTTCTAATACAGAACTAACCAACGAGCAACGTCAATCTCAGATGGATAGTCTTGTTACTCTTGCTGATCAGTACGGTGTTAATAAAGATGTCATTTTGCAACATCTTATCGACGTTGCCGCGCAGGAAGAAATTTCTAAAACAAGCACAGAAGAAACGCATCAAGCAATGCTTGAGACGGTTCAGGCGGCTTGCGAGTCGATGAATGTAAGTTATCAGAGCACGATTAACAAAATCAACGAATTGACTGCTGCTGCCGATGCTGCTATTCGTAAACAGAAAGAACTTGCTGCAACAAGAGTAGATCATAATGGTGGTGGTGGCAGTAAAGCAACACAAACAGTTGCCCGTTACGCCACTGGCGTTATCGGCGCAGCCACTACCCATATTGCTATCACTGACGAGCAAGGCCCTGAGATCAAGATGCGCAAACCGTCTGCAGGCAATTACAGCCTGATTGAGCGTGGTTCCAGTGTGATACCGGCACAGCCGAGTGCGAATATCTGGAAAATGGGACTTGACCCGGAGCAGTTTATCAGCCAGCACATGCCGCAGCGCAGCATTAAGAGCGTAGAGATTACGCAGCCGGATGCCGGTGGCGTAAGCGTGAGCGTTGGCGATATCCAGATGTATGGCGTGAATGACGTAGAGAGCTTTGGCCGTGTGATTCATGAGCGTGTTGGTACGATTTTTGCTCAGGAGTTTAGCCGACGCTAAGTTATAAGGTATTTTGAAAGGTAAGGAACGGTGATTTCGCCGTTGGGTGTGATGAGCATCGGGTTAGAGGTGGGTATAAAATAGTGCCCTAGGGATCGTGTCCCTGGGGCTTTTTGTTTTTTATGGAGAAGAACCCATGAATAGTGTTGATGTAGAGGCGCTGCGGGAATTGGCGGCGCAGATCAAGCGGCACTGTGAACGGCTGATGGCGCGGGCAAGTTTTGACCGGACATCGGTTGGGCAGGTGACCGCAGTAGGGAAGGATGGCACTTATACGGTAGCAGCCTTTGGCGGCAGTTATGTTTTGCCATACAAGGAAAAACTGACCGTTGGTGCCGTTGTGCGTGTGAAGGTACCCCAAAATAACTGGAAAGAAATTTACATTGAGTCGGTTGCATAAAAAAATACGCAGCTGTGATAAACATTGACCGCGTTGCTATTGACAATACTTGAATTTGAATTTATAATAATAATAGAGCTAAGGAGCCGAGACATAGACGGCCACCTCAGTTCGATATGTACATAATGGCTATACCATCATAGCACAAGACCGTTCTGTTGCAGCAGGGCGGTCTTACTTTTTATCACGAAAAAACGCGATAACGGCTATGATAGTTCCGATGCCGGAGAAAAGACAACCAAGGATGGAAGTCCAATCAGAGACAGAAAGATCTTTCATTGCACATCACCTCCTGATAAATAAATTTACCGGAAGGCAAAAGTAGTGCTGGCTCCACATTTACCTTACCGGTATATGGGAGGTGACCGCCTATACGTCTATGGAGGACGGGAATGATTGATGAAGTTCCCAGGTTCGACGCTCGGCTTCTTAACTCTGTTATTATTATAGTATCTATGTAAAATATTGTCAATTGAATACTGACTTTATGCCGCTTAGTCCTGCTGTGGGACTGGGCGGCTTTTTGTTTTTTTATAAGAAAGAGGTGATGGAAAGTGGCACAACCGGTGCTTTATACAATCCCATCGTTTGACGCCGCTGTTGGCGCAGACATTCCATTTGCCTATGATGGCGAGCAGGTATTTGGCAATGAGCTTGTAATCATGGACAACTCAACAGGTGCGCAGGTTTACAGTAAAAAGACAGACTGGATGAAACTGGTGCATACGGTGGCCGGTGGCAGCGGCCTGCAAAATGGCAAATACTATGCCTGCAAGGTGCGCGTTTATAACAAGGCCGGAGAGGCCAGTAGCTGGTCGAGCTTACGGAGCTTTTACTGTTTTACGACCCCGGTTTTTAGTTTTACCAATATGGTAAATGACCAGATCCTGGAGAACAGTGAATACACCCTGCAGATGAGCTACACCCAGAAAGAGAACGAACCGCTAAATACTTACAATGTCATTCTTTACAATTCCAGCCGTGTGCAGCTGAGTAAGAGTGCGACTATGTACGGTACTTCGACACTGGAATACGGGCTGCATGACCTGGCAGACGCGACCCAGTATTATGTGCGCTGCCTTGGCGAGACCTTAAATGGCATGGTGGCTGATACAGGGTATATCCCGTTCAGCGTAAAATATATTGTGCCTACGTACTGGACCTATGTTGATTTGACAAATAACAAAGATGACGGCACTGTGCGCATATCCTCTAACATACGAACGATTGAGGGCAAATTTACCGGCAGCGGCGACCCTACTTATATCGACAATGCCAAGGTTGACCTGCGCAAGAATGGAGACCGCGTGATTTTCCAGGAGGGTTTTGCCTTGCAGGGAAACTTTACTGTGAAGATGCTGGGCAGTGATTTTGGGCAGAGCGAAACGATCCTGGAAATGGTAGACGGCAATAATACGACCTTGACTGTGAAATATATAAAAGGCTGGTTTGCCGAGGGCAGCTATATGGCAAAGGGGCAAAGTGCGACCAATTCACTGCTGGGAATACAAGTACCGTATCTTGATTTGCGTTGTGCTGTAAAGGGGGATGTAATTGCTTATGCTGCGCAATCGGAGCCAATGGGGACACTTGGCAGCTGGCAGGAGTATTTAATTAAGGTACAGCGCAACGGCGATGTATTTAATATCAGTACGCAGGTAGTAAACACCGCGGACTATGTGACAACGGCAGAGGAGGTGTGATGACATGTTTTTTATGGGAAGATGTATTGCCGGGTACAAACACAGCCTGGACAATACCAGCGTGACCACCGACATTGTTGAGAAAGTATCGATTGGCGGCGGCATTTTTGACCGGTTGTTTATCACACGTGCTGTTGCGGACCAGCCGACGGAGTTTCCCGGTTGGGACTATGATACGGTTATGGATGCCCAGTTTAATGGCGACCTAATGGGCGGTAACATTGTTTACCAGATCGATCAGATCTCGGCCGTGAGAATTAAGCGCCGCAGAGCCGGCAAGCATGACTGGCTGACCTTGTTTGAGATACCGGTGAAAAAAGAGGACGACCTGAAATTTGAAAAATACGATAAATACGCTGCCAGCGGTGTGAAATATGATTATGCCCTTGTGCCTGTGATTGATAACGTGGAAGGCTATATTAACCAGAACAGTATTACACCGAGTTTTAGCGGCTGTTTTATTTTTGAAAAAGAAGACGGTTGTTCCTCTGACCTGGATATTACGAAGGGCACAATTACCAGAACAAAGCCAGCCAATGTGGTGACGACTTTGAGCGGTAAATACCCGTATGTGGTGAGCAATGCCAATACTGACTATGAGAGCGGACAGTTTAGCATGATGTTTATGCCGAAAGACTCTGACGGAGAATATACAACCGAGAATGATTATATTTACCGCGAAGGCATAAAAGCATTTTTGAATGACGGTAAGCCAAAGATCATGAAGCTGAGCGATGGCCGTATCTGGATGATTGCTACCACGGACGGGCTGACAGAGGACAACGGTGAGGTTGAGCATTACGTACACCACAGCTTTAACTGGGTTGAGATCGGCGACCCGGAAAGTTCCAGCGACTTGTACAACAATAACTTTATTGATGTGAATCTGGAGGGGTGATGTGCCATGTATGATATACGGCAAACGGACATTGACCTTTTGCAGCAGCGTGTAAAAACAATTTACACCAAGATCCAACTGCTGAACAACCAGATGACTGTTATTGACGAAATAGACGGTGCTTTTATTGACGGCAGTGTATCGATTGATTCCGGCAGTGATATACGGCGGACTTTTGATGGAACAATCCTTGTAAAGGATGAAAGTTATATGACGGCCGAGACTTCCCGCGTATGGCTGGACAAAAAGATCCGGGTATATATTGGCTTTTTACATCAGCGCAGCGGCGAAGTATGCTGGTACACGCTGGGCGTTTATAACTTTTGTGACAACTCTTTTACCTATGATGCAACTACACAAACGCTGAAAATCAGTTGCCTGGATTTAATGAGCGGTCTGAATGGTGAGTTGGGAGGGACCTTGATTGGCTCTGAGACACAGATACCGAAGGGCAGTGATATACGCGATGCAATGGTAAAAACTGTGACGCAACTTGGTGGAGTGGGTAAATATAGGATTGGATATCAGACAAGTGAAGTGCCCTATGATATGAGTTGGGATACAGGCACGACGGTATGGGAGATCCTGGAAGAGCTGCGGGACCTGTATTACAGCTACGAAATGTTTTTTGACGAAGATACTTTTGTGTGCCAGCGTGTGCCCATGAACAACGAAGAGCCGCTTGTGCTGACAAACGATGTTTTTGGAAAATTTGTTATCTCGGAAAGTTTGACGAACAGCTTTAGTGAAGTGAAGAATGTGATTGAGGTTTGGGGTGAGACTACCAAAAGCGATTATTACTCTGACAGCGGCACATTTGAAAACGGTATTTACACTTTTAAGGTGACGGGCGCACAAATCAAAGATAACAAGAAGTTCAGTTTTTTGGCGCCGGAGACAAATCCGGGTGAGTGCCAGATAAAGATTATAAATGTAGAGACTGATGCTAAGACTGGCGATAAAAATGAAAAAGAATATGGCCCTTATAAGCTGTACCGTAGTGCCGTAGATGATACCGGCGAAGATGTCTTGCTGGAAGCCGGGACTATGGAAGCAAAGAAATACTATGTGGTAAAGCTGAAAAAAGAAAAGATGTATTTTGTTGGACAGACACAGGTACACGCTATGGTGCGGTTGGTGAACACCTTGCCTAACGCTGAGCAGGCCAAGAAGGACAAAGAGAATTTTGCCTGTGACAACCTGGGCTATGTGGTAAACCCGGAAAGCCCATTTACTATTGACAAAATAGGGGAGAGAATTAAGGTTTGCAGCAGCGGTGACTATGAAAAGATTTACACGGATGAACTGGCTTTGCAGCGTGCGGAATATGAACTATATGTTGGTAGCCGCCTAACGGATAGCATTAGCGTGGAGTGTATTTTGATACCATGGCTGGATGTAAACCAGAAGATCAGTTATAAGCCGCATATGACTACCGACAAAGATCCGAACCAGTACATGATAAGCAGTTTGAGCTTTGACCTTACCAGTGGGACTATGACTGTAAAAATGGCCCACTTTTATCCGTATTACCCGAACACGGTACAGTTGGTACCGACAGTGACAGTGACAAGTTGAGAGGTGAGTACCTTTGAGCAAAACATATACAGACCTGCAAAACAATTTCCCGGACAGTGTGGATACGCTTGACAAGATGCAGGATTTGAATACAAGTACAAAAACAATGGCTGACCGCTATTATTCCATGGTGGAGGCCAACAATATTACAGGCGCTAACGAGTATCTGGTGCAGAACCCCTCGTTGGCGCTTTCTGTTTTTAATGCCGACAAATACAATAAACTGCGAGATGCGATCGTATCTGTGGAGCGCTTTTTCTATGATGAGGTGAAGCTGTATATTGGCGATAAGCATGAGCAGTACGAGTCCATTGACGGCGGGGCTTATTGATAGGGGAGAAGCGTTATGGGAATTAAATTTAAAAGACAAGGTGGCGGCTCGACCAACTATAACTCGGCCAAAGCGCCTACAAGTTTGAATTATGGCGAGCCTGCCGTTGACAGTGAAGGCCGCATTTATGTTGGCAATGGACAGCGCCAGGTAGTGAGCCGCGTAAAAATTGCCGACAGTTGTACAAATGCGACCAGTGCCACGACTGCGGTGCGAGCCACGAATGCCAGTAATGCCGACCGGGCAAAATTTGATTTGCCGCTGTACCATGCTTATCTTTCGGCGTCCAGCTGGAGCAATTATGGGAGTTATTATACGCAGTCTTCCAATTGTTACGCAGAGAGCGGCGGTCCTGGTATGACATCCGGCATGCAGTTGAGCCCGCCTATGACGCAGGGTACAGGGGTGCAATCCACGGATGAATCGCTAATGGAAACGCTGAACATTATCAATGCGGGAACAACTACGCCCGGTTCCGGAAGAATTACCGTAAAGGTTTGGGAAAAACCGGAGACAGATATTACTGTGTATTATTACGCACGATAAACTGACAAAATAGGAGGTGAAGCTAAATTGGCAATATCCTTTGAAGAATCCAGAAAGAAATTTGAGAACGCAATAGCGAACGAAGCTGCCGAACCGGCAATGCTTGCCTCCTTTGAGGAAGTAGAAGCAGTGGCAGCGGAACCTGTTATGCAGGCCGTTGTTGGAGATGATTTTACCCGCAGCGACAAATATAAATGGTATGACCAGTATGAGGACAGTGCATACTCGACCATTGATAAACTGAAAAACATCAAGATGGACGACAGTCAGATCAACCTAACACAGGAAGATAACAGCCAGTTTATCCCGTTTGAGATGCCGCGCTACTATGATGGCGTTGACCTGATGCAGATGCTGATCCAGGTGCATTATGTCAACAAGGAAAATCAGGACGGCATTGCCACGCCGGTGAATGTTACATACAGTGCGGACAAGATCCACTTTAACTGGTTGGTTGACAAGAATGTGACCAATGTGGAGGGTGAAGTCGATTTTGAAATCACGGCTACCGGTTCTAACGAAAAGAACGAATCCTATCTGTGGAAGAGCCGCCCGAATGGCAAGCTGAATATTTTGAAGTCCCTGGCCGGAAATGGTGTTATTAAGCCGAGCGATGACTGGTACACTGGTTTTGTGCAGCTGATGGATGAGAAAGTTTCTGAAGCTACCAGGCAGGCACAGGCTGCTGCCCAGAGTGCCGCCGAGGCCAAGACGGCTGTTGCGAATGTGGACAGCAAGATTTCCAGCGCTGCCGCCGGTATCAAGCAGGAGCTGCAGGCCGACCTGGACGCGAACTATGCCAAGAAAACAGAGCTTGACACGCTGAAAAAAAAGGTGGACAACCTGAATGGTCTGGCCGATTTTGATGTGACCTTTAACAATGACACAAAGGAAATGACCTTCCTGAATGGCAGCGAGGAAATTAAAAAGGTCGCGATCGACACCAGCCCTTCCGCTGAATGGGTGACTGCTTACGGCAAAACTGTAGATAGCAAGGTATCCGCCGCCGTTACGCCGGTGCAAACGGAGCTGACCGAGTACAAGACCACCAACGACAAGGCTGTAAAGGATTTGCAGGACAGTGTTGGCAATCTGCCGGAGACGCTGAAAACTTCCTATTATAACAAGGAAGCGACTGATGCGCTGCTGGAGAAAAAGGCGGACGCCTCTGTTATTGATGGTATTCGCAATGATGTTACGCAGGCAAAGAATAATGTGGCTGACATGCAGAGCACGGTGGACAGCCTGAATACTGCTGTTGGCGAAATTCAGGGTAAGCTGGATGACATTGGCAAGAATGCCGGACATGAGTATGACATTACCTACGAGGACAGCAAGCTGACCCTTATGGAGGATGGCACGCCGAAGACGCAGGTGACGATTGTTGGTGGTGGCGGCGGTGGCCCCGCTGCGGGCAGCACGATTACGATCGAGCGTATCGGCGAGTCTGCAATTACGGCTGTTGCCGGTGACCCTGTTGTGGTCAAGTTCCGGTTCACGAGTGTGGACAGCGCTGGTGATGATACCGGCAATGCAACAGGCACATGGTATGTCGGCAACACAAAGGTTGCTACCCAGACCATTATGCAGGGCGAAAACAGCTTTGACATTACGAAGTATCTGCACAGCGGCGAGAACCAGATCCGCTTGACGGTTGTGGACAGCATGGATACGACCGGTTCCAAAAAGTGGAGTGCCAATGTCGTTGATTTCTATCTGGAATCCACTTTTGATGACGGCCTTTTCTACAGCGGCGAGGTCACGGTGCGCTATACACCGTATGGCAGTGTTGAGAAGAAGATCGATTTTACGCTGGACGGTAAGTCGATTGGTGGCACGACTACCAGTGTGACTGGCCGACAGATGACCTATTCTATTCCTGTGCAGAAGCACGGCAGCCACCTGTTGGAAATCAGCATGACGGCAGAGATTAACGGCAAGACCGTTAAGTCTAATGTCATCAAGAAGGACATTATGTGGGTGGCTGAGGGCGAGACAGCACCCATTATCAGCTGTGCTGTGAGAGATTACGAGACGAAGCAATACAACAAGGTGTCCATTGAGTACACCGTATACGACCCTGCGTCCAGCACGAGCACTGTAAAGCTGGCTGTGGACGGCGTGACCGAGTCTACCCTGACTGTTGGGCGCACAAAGCAGATCTGGAGCTTTAAGAGCGCGAACAAGGGCAAGCATACGCTGACGATCACTTGCGGCGAGACCGTAAAGACGATCAGTGTGAACGTGGTTGACCTTGGCGTTGTAATCGAGCCTGTTACTACGAACCTGGCATTTGATTTTAACCCAAGCGGCAAGACTAACGCCAGTGCAGACCGGCTTTGGACCGATGGCCAGACTAGTCTGAGTGTAAGCGATAACTTTGACTGGAGCAATGGCGGCTACCAGATCGACAGTGACGGCGATACCTATTTCTGCGTAAAAGCGGGCACCAAAGCCACGATCGATTATAAGCTTTTTGCCGATGATGCGAAGAAACTTGGCAAGAACTTTAAGATGATTTTTAAGACCACCAACGTGCGGGACTATAATGCTACGGCGCTGACTTGCCTGAACGGTGGTATTGGCCTGAATGTGCAGGCCCAGAAAGTTGCACTGACCAGTGAGCAGAACAGTATTGAACTGCCCACATGCGAAGACGACTTTATGGAATTTGAACTGAATATTCTGCCGGATAGCCAGTACCGCGAGATGGTGCTGTGGCTGGATGGCATCCCATGCCGTGTACAGCTGTATGAATCCAGTGACAGTTTTACGCAGGCAAGCCCGGTTGGCATCACGATTGGTTCTGACGATTGCGATGTGCTGATCTATCGCATGAAGAGCTATATGATGAACCTGACCGACGATGAGATCCTGGACAACTTTATTGCAGACGCCAAGAACGCTGACGAGATGATCGAGCGGTACAACCGCAACAACATCACGGATGCAAGCGGTGAGCTGAACCCGGACATTCTGGCGGAGCGCTGCCCCGACCTGCGTGTTATCAAGATCAGTGCGCCGACCTTTACTACGGGCAAGAAAAACGAAGTTGCAAACACTGTTATCCAGCAGATCTACAAGAACGGACGCGCCGTTGAGGACAACTGGACAGCCAACGGTTCCCATAAGGGACAGGGCACAAGCTCTGACCACTATGGTGAATCTGCGCGTAACATCGATATCAACTGCAAGGGCGGCTTTACATTTGGCGATGAAAGCACCGGCTCTGTGTATGCGCTGACGGAAAACAGCGTTGCGGAGAATTACTTTAATATCAAAGTCAACGTTGCATCGTCTGAAAACGCAAACAACGCGCTGCTGGCAGATGATTTCAACGAGTTTAACCCGTACATTCGACAGGCACGCAAGGACAACCCGAAGGTGCGCGACACGATGGCCTTTTACCCGTGTGTTGTTTTTGTGCAGGAGACGGATATTGAGAATAGCACCGTGTTCCATGACGGTAAGTGGCATTTCTATGCCTGCGGTGATATTGGCAACTCTAAGAAAAACAGCAATACGATGGGCATGGACCCTGATAACCATAAAGAGGTTATCGTTGAGATCGATAATAACACCGATGAGCAGACCCGATTCCTGAGCGGTGATTTCTCGCATGAGACTTGGGACGGTGACAACAGCTTTGAGTTCCGCTACATCAACAAGGCTTGCACCGAAGAGGAAGTACAGGCTGCGAAGGATGCGTGGATTCGTGTACAGAACTGGGTCGTGAATGCGAGTGATGAGGAATTTAAGACGCACTTTGAGGACTATTTTATCATGGACTCTGCGCTGTATCACTACCTGTTTACAGAGCGCCACACCATGGTAGATAACCGTGCAAAGAATGTGTTCCCGCATACGAGTGACCTTATCCATTGGGATTTCTGCTTTGACTACGACAACGATACCGCGCAGGGCAACGACAACGAGGGCGGACTGACCTTGAGTTACGGCTACGAGGATACGGACACCGTCGGCACTAAGAGCGTGTTCAATGCCAGCGATTCCAAGCTGTGGTGTAAGATCCGCGACCTGTTCCCTGACAAGCTGGCGGCTATGTTCCGTGACCGTGAAAACGCATTGGCATGGAGTGCATCCCGCATCCTGAAGAAATTCGAGGATTATCAGAATGTAAAGCCGGAGCGCCTGTGGGTCATGGATATGCGGCGCAAATATTTCCGCACTTACGAGGAAAATGGTACGACCAGCTATCTGCCAATGATGCACGGCAACAAGCGCCATCAGCGCCGTCAGTTCCAGAAGTATCAGGAAAAGTATATGGCCTCTAAGTACAGCGGCAGTGCTGCAACCAGCGATGATATGACGATTCGCGGTTATACGCCTGTAAACTGGACCGGCGTGAAGCCTGACGGTACATTCCATATCGTGCCGTATGCGGATACCTATGTATCTGTGCTGTACGGTTCCAACCCTGTAAAGATGCGCGGCAAGCGCGGACAGACTTATGAGGTACAGTGTCCGATTGCGGCCATGAACGATACTGAGGTTTATGTTTACAACGCAAGCCTGATTCGCAGCATTGGTGATATTTCCGGTTTCTATCCGGGCTATGTTGATTTTAGCCATGGCGTGAAGCTGACTGACCTGCAGATTGGCTCCGGCGTGGAAGGCTACAGCAATACGAACTTGACCGACTTTGCAGTTGGTAACAATACGCTGCTGGAACACCTGAACCTGCAGAATGTGCCGAAGCTGCAAAAATCCATCAGCCTGGCGGGTTGTACGAACCTGACCGAGTTCCTGGCTGGCGGCAGTGGTATTACCGGCGTTGTGTTTGCTACGGGCGGCAAGATCCAGAAGGCTGAACTGCCTGCGATTGCCAGCCTAACGGCCAAAAACCTGAATTACCTTACGGATTTGACGATCAGCGACTACAGCAAGATCACAACTTTGGTAGTCGAGAACTGCCCGACCATTGACCTGGTAGAGATGCTGGGTAAATGCACCAGTCTGAACCGTGTGCGCATTACCGGCGTGGATTGGCACATGGAGAATACCAGCCTGCTGAATAAGCTGCTGGCTATGACCGGCCTGGATGAAAACGGCTACAATGCTGAACATTCTGTGCTGGCTGGCAAGATCAATGTGCCTGTGCTGCGTGAAAAGGAACTGGAGATCTTTAACGAACAGTGGCCTGACCTGAAGCTGACCTATAATACGCTGATCAATACCTTTGCCTGGACTTTTGTAAACAAGGACGGCAAGGTGCTGGATGTCCAGTATGTAGATAAGGGCGGCAAAGCTGTTGACCCTGTGACCCGTGCGGACAATCCTATCCAGACACCTACGCTGGAAAGTACAATCAGCACTGATTTTACATTTAGCGGCTGGGATACTGAGTTTACGCCTGCCTTTAGCAACATGACCGTTACGGCTGTGTATACCGAGAGTGTGCGCAAGTACACTGTGCGTTACATGAACCGTGGCATTGTGATGCAGAGCACTGTGGCTCCGTATGGCACGACCGTGCTGTATACCGGTGCGACACCGGCCTACACCGGCGAGGAAAGCGCTTATAAATTCTACCTTTTCAGCGGCTGGGATAAAGGCGGCTATGTGACCGGCGATAAGGACATCAATGCCGTATATGACAGTTTTGAGTATACGAGCGGTTGCTTTGACGGTAAGGAAATTGGCGATATGAAGCCTGTGGAGATCTATGCCATGACGAAGGTTGGTGTAGAATCCAGCGTTGTTACGGATAAAGACCAGGTACAGATCACCTTTGGCTCCGACTTTAGCTACGACGACATCAAGGAAAATGTGCTTGTGAAGAGTCCGATAGAGTTCACGGGCAAGAATTACCTGGATACTGGCGTGAAGCTGCTGGATGAGGACCGGGATTTTGTGCTGGCAATAGATTATATGATGGCAGCTACTACTACAGCGAACTCTGTACTGGCACAGTGCTACCAACAGAATGGCATGAATGGTTTCCGACTGTGGTACAACAATGGCGTTAAAGCAGCATGGGGCACCAGTTCCAGCAAAGAAAGCGCAGCCAGCACAGGAGCGCGTGAAATGCTTGTTATCCGCCATGTGAAGGGCGACAACAATTTGCACGTATACACCTCTAATATAAGCGGTACTGATATAGGTTACGAAAATCTGCAGAGAGACCGCACTACGAAGACGGATGCCACACTGGTATTTGGATGCAGTAAGGCTGATGACGGAGCGTTCGAGAACCATGCTGTTGGCAGTGTATACTGGGCAAAAATCTGGTTCGCAGACCTTGGTGATACCGCATGCCGTGAACTTGCCAGTTGGACGCATGAAACACGTACTTATGAAGTGGCTGGTTTTAAACGGTATTACCTGAGCGACAATACATCGAAGCGCTGCTCTATCACATTGCTGGATACTGTTTTGCTTGGCGGAAAAATGCAAATGGACAAAGACTACAACAACAATGGAGGATGGGCGAAACCTACCACATTGAACACCTATCTGAATAGCCGCCTGTACAAGGCACTGCCGATTGGCTGGAGACAGCTGATTAAGAAGGTACAGATCCCCGGCAGCATTGGCGGCGGAAAAACTGACATTGCAACATCGGACTGCTATTTTGCTGTGCCAAGCATTATTGAGGTTTATCCGACCCAGAACTATGAGCCTTACATTTACGAAGGCACAGGTATCAGCTTTATGACAACCAATGACAGCCGTAAATGCAAAGACCAGAATGGTGTATATCAGGTGTATTGGACAAGATCTCCGTTTGTGTATAATAACTATTCGTCTTATTATATTGCAATCAATGCTGACGGTGATATGTCGAATTATGAGACGCCGAATACTTTGTATTATGTCCGCGACATGTTCAGTATTTAAGGGTGGTGATTGAGTGTTTTACAAAGTTATGTATAATGGCCGCGTGATTGATGTACTCGATCACTTGACCTATGTAAAGTATCAGCCGAAACATAAAGTAATGGTCCTGTGCTCCGTAGATGATGCACAGGGCTTTATTTCTTCTGACGGGAATACCATCTGGCACACAGAGGACTTGTACAAGATCCCTGTGGACGGTTTTGATACCGTGGAATTGATACCGATTGATATTTATGAGTATCAGCAGTTGAAGGCGCTGGGCGGCAAGACGCCGGAAGAAATTATAGATGCTTACACTTTGACCTTGCTGGAAGGGGGCGTGCTGTGATGGAAACGACCCCGTTTGTAGCGAGTTTGAGCCGCCTGTACAAGGGTGGCCGCATTGGCACGGCTACCATTCTGGCACTGAAAAAGGCTGGGAAAATCAGTGAGGATGAGTACCAGCTGATTATTAAAATGAAAGGAGTGTGAGCATTTTGTATACCTTTTTGATTGGTGAAGATAATACGTTGACTGCTACTGTGGTGGAACGCATCATGGAGCGGAGCAAGCTGGTGGACAGTTTGCACTTTTTGGCAGAGCCTACCTATAAAGACGTAGATATGTCTGATTTTGTGGTGATGCTTGAGTATGTACTGCCGATTAGCAAGAAATATAAAACCGAGATTTTAGAGTTGTCTGACGAGCGCTACAAAGACATGCTGGAGTACAAGCTGCCTTTTGATACGGCGCTGACAAGCGAACCCGGCGACATTGAGATCCAGCTTACCTTTGCAAAGGTGGAGCTGAGTGCTGACGGCGAGGGAACGCAGTATGTGCGTAAAGTTGGCCCCGGCAGCATTAAGATCGTGCCGATTTCTGCCTGGAGCGACATTGTGCCGGACGAGGCATTGAGCGCTATTGACCAGAGACTGTTGGCAGCACAGGCCATGATCAAGGCCCTGAATGAGCAGAATAATACGATTATGAAGTCTAAGGCAGACAGCCTACGCTATAAAGACAGCATTTTGCAGCTGACCGCACAGGGGAACCCGATTGGTGCAGCTGTGAAGATTGAGTCCGGCAGTGGCGGCGGTACTGATCCCGATGACGGAAGTATCCGTGTGGTTGAGTTTTAACGACTTGGCCGCACGGCTTTTTTATTTTGTATGAGAGGAGGAACCAATTATGGCTACTTATTCCAAGCTTGGTTACGGTAATGCAGCGAACCTGGATACCGCAATCACGAACGGCAAGATCGACGGCAAGGACATTGTTATCACCAAGGACACCAGCGAGTTTTACTACATCCGTGATGACAAGACCAAGCAGGCGATTCGTCCGCGCCCGGCAATGTACAACTCTGTGAGCGCAGCCGAGAGCGATCTTGCAAAAAATAGCGATACCTTTGCCGGCCAGACTGTTATGATCCGCGCCGAAGATGGTAAATATGCGCCTTACATTGTGCAGGACAAGGCAGAAGGCGGCTACCAGGTGGAAGCCCTGGGCGGGACCGTCGGCGGTTTTGTCTGGCAGGAGTTTTAACTTTTTGAAAAATAACGATAAGGAGAAATATTATGGCTAATATTAGTTTTGCTTGTGGCTCTAAGTCTAATTACGATGGCTTGCAGGTAAAGAATAATGATACCCTGTATTTTCTGACGGATACCCTGCAGATCTTTAAGGGTGCCAGCGAGTACACCAAGAGCTGCAAGCTGGTTTCCACGCTGCCTGAGAGCGGCCAGGTTCAGGGCATTATCTATGTCCGCACCAGCGACTTTACACTGCATGTTTACAATGGCACCAACTATGTGCAGCTGAACAAGGCTGTTGCTACCGCTATCCCGGCTTCTAACGCCAGCGATGACAACATCCCCACCACCAAGGCTGTTGCTGATTACGTCAACGCCAAGATCGAGGGTGTTGTCGGCGGCAAGGGTGTGTTTGTTACCGATGTCTCCTACAAGGCTGGCGTGCTGAGTGTTGCCAAGGGCGATGCCCCCATTACCACCACCCTGACCGGTGTTGTGCATGACGCCACCTATGATGCCGAGACCCGCACTATCTCCCTGCCTGTGTTTGGCGGCGACGCACTGACCATCAATCTGGGCAAAGATCTGGTTGTGACCAGCGGTAAGTATGATGCCAAGACCCAGGAGATCCAGCTGACTATCACCAGCGGCGATGTTATCAAGATCCCTGTCGGCAGCCTGATCGACATCTACACCGGCCTGGCTACTTCTACTGCTGAGGTCACTGTCTCTGACGACAACAAGATCTCTGTCAATGTCAAGGTTTCTGCCAAGGCCAACAACTCCATCACTATTGAGGAAGATGGCCTGTATGTTGCTGTGCCCGATGCCTACACCAAGGCTGAGACCGACCAGAAGGTTAAGACCGTACAGGATGCGCTGACTGGTCATATCGGTGATACTGTTGCCCATGTTACCGCCGAGGAGCGCAAGACCTGGGACGGCAAGGTTTCCACCGACCAGCTGGCTACTGCTAAGAGCGAGGCTATTGCTGCCGCTGCTACCGATGCTACCACCAAGGCAAACAAAGCCCTGGATGATGCCAAGACCTATGCAAATGGCCTGAACACCGCTATGGATGGCCGTGTGAAAGAGACCGAGAAGGCTCTGGCATGGCAGACTATTGCCTAATGGTTTGACCGATTTTAAAAATGTGATAGGGTCGCCCTACTGCTGGACTGCGGTGGGGCGGCTTTATTTTTTGATTTTTTCGATAGGAGATAGTAATGGCGAAATTATCTTTGCGCGAGATCAATCAATCTCAGCTGAATGATACTCCTGTCGTAGATGGGCAGCTTGTCTGCTGCCTGGACACGGGAAACACCTACCGCGACACGGCGAGTGGGCGAATCCAGATCGGGCATGACATCGAGTTTGTAAGCGAGCTGCCTTTGGCCCCGATCAACGGGAAGATTTATTGTGTCGGTTACGGTGAGCTGTGGCTTTATAACGGCGATTGGATGCGACTGAATAAGGCGCCAGAGCGAATTACGAATACCGAAATCGATAACTTATTCAAAGACGAATAGGAGGAAACACTATGGCATGGCTTGATTATGATGGCCTTTTGTATTTTTGGCAAAAGATTAAATCCAAGCTGGATGGCAAGGTTGACAAGGTGACAGGCAAGGGCCTTTCTACCAACGACTACACCACTGGCGAAAAGCAGAAGCTGGCCGGACTGAGCAATTATACCCACCCGACCTCAAGCGGCAACAAGCATATCCCTGCTGGCGGCAGCGCAGGCCAGTTTTTGAAATGGAGCGCGGACGGTACTGCTGTTTGGGCAAATGATAACAACACGACCTATACCACTATGACCGGTGCTACGGCAAATGCAGATGGTAAGGAAGGTCTGGCCCCGAAACCTGCAAAGGGTCAGCAGGACCTGTACCTGCGCGGTGACGGCACCTGGGCTACACCCACGAACACCACCTATGGCAATGCAACTACCAGTGCTGCCGGTTTGATGAGTTCCGGCGATAAGACCAAACTGGACGGCATTGCAACGGGCGCTAATAACTACGTGCATCCTACGACTGCTGGCAACAAGCATGTGCCTGCGGGCGGTGCTGCCGGGCAGATCCTGGGCTGGGGTGCAGATGGTACGGCCAAGTGGGTCGATGAAAAGGATACTACTTACGGCACCTTTAAGGGCGCAACTTCCAGCGCTGATGGCGGCAATGGTCTGGTCCCTGGCCCGAAGATGGCGAATAAGGACCAGTTCCTGAAGGGCGACGGCACTTGGGGCACGCCTACCAATACGACTTATAACGATGCTACGCAGTCTACCCACGGCCTGATGACCGCTGCGGACAAGAAAAAGCTGGATGGCGTTGCTGCCGGTGCTAACAACTATGTGCATCCCAGCTACACTGCCAAGGCTTCCGGCCTGTACAAGGTGACTGTTGATGCCAGCGGCCATGTGAGTGCCGCGACTGCGGTTGCCAAGGCTGATATCACTGCCCTGGGTATTCCGGCTACGAATACGACTTACTCTAAGTCTACTACCAGCGCGGACGGCCTGATGAGTAAGGAAGACAAGACGAAGCTGGATGGCTTTGAGCAGGCAAGTACCTACGCAAGCAAGACTTATGTTGGCCAGCAGATTTCTGCATCCGGACATATTAAAAAGAGCATTGTGGAAACACTGCCTGAAGCTAAGGATGCCAAGGATAACATTATTTACATGGTGAAGAAGGTTACGCCGGACGGCACAAACCTGTACGACGAATACATGCTGATCAGCGGCGCGATGGAGAAGATTGGTGACACGAAGACTGTCATTGAGGCTATCACGAATACCGAGATTGATACCATCCTTGCGAGCTGATCTTTAACCTTAAAGGAGGTTTAAGATATGGCTTTACTGGATGAAAGCGGGCTGAAATATTTTTGGAGCCAGCTGAAAACGAAGTTTGCAATGGCTAGTCATACGCATGATGCTGCTACCAAAAGCACAGCAGGCATGATGAGTGCCGCAGATAAAACTAAACTAGACGGTATTGCAGAAAAAGCTAACAATTACAGCCACCCGACAAGCGCTGGTAACAAGCACATTCCGGCTGGCGGTAGTTCCGGCCAGATCCTGCGCTGGAGTGCAGATGGTACGGCTGTTTGGGGCGCGGACAACAATACAACTTATAGCAACTTTAAGGGGGCCACCAGTTCTGCAGCTGGTGGCTCTGGTCTTGTACCGCCCCCTGCGGCTGGTGGACAGAGCACACAGTACCTGAGAGCTGATGGCGCTTGGGCTGTGCCGCCGAATACGACTTATGCCAATGCCACACAGGCTGCGGCTGGCCTGATGAGTGGTGGAGACAAAACCAAACTTGACGGCATTGCAGTGAACGCCAATAACTATGTACACCCTACAACCAGCGGAAACAAGCACATTCCCGCCGGTGGTGCGAGTGGACAGATTTTGCGTTGGGGTGCCGATGGTACAGCTACCTGGGGTGCTGATAAGGATACAACTTATACGAACTTTGTTGGCGCTACAGCAAATGCCAGCGGTAAGGCCGGACTTGTGCCTGCGCCTAGTACGGGTGCAACGAACCTGTTTTTGAGAAGCGACGGTACGTGGGGAAGCGTTGCCGGAGCACAAACCAGTATTACGATTGTTAGGTGGTGATTTTTAATGCCTGTTTATTTAGGAGGCCAGAAAGTTAGTATTTTTGGCGCGGCTGGTGGTGAGGCCATCAAGACGCAAGCAAAGACCGTGACACCGAGCGAAAGCCAGCAGACAGTATCACCTGATAGTGGTTATATTGGCCTGAGCAGCGTTACGGTGAACGCAATTTCCAAAACTTATGTTGGCAGCGGTGTAACAAAGAAATCTGCTGCTACTTATACGCCTGGCACAAGTAACCAGACGATTGGAGCGAATCAATACCTGAGCGGTGCCCAGACGATCAAGGGTGATAGTAACCTGGTCGCTGGGAATATCCGCTCAGGTGTTTCTATTTTTGGGGTAACCGGCACTGTGGTGGCGGCATCCTCGCCAAGACTGCAGACTAAGACTGTTACACCAATGACTTCAAGCCAGACCGTAAGACCTGACAGCGGCTACGACGGCCTGAGCCAGGTGACTGTGAGCGGCGATTATAATCTGGTAAGCGGAAACATTATCAGCGGCAAGACTATTTTCGGTGTACCTGGTTCTGTGGTGATCCAGAAGTATTATACCGGCAGCTCTGCACCAAGTTCTTCGACCGGCAGCAATGGCGATTTGTATTTGCAGACTGGGGGCTAATGTATGGCAAGTGTAACTTTAACCCCTACAGGATATGATGGTCAACGCTCATCGTACATTTCTGTGGATGCGTCTTATCCGCTTTCAAACGGCCTTACCAGCTCAAGCAGCGATACCTTTACGGTGCTAAACCTGAACAAAGGCGGCGGTGCGGTTTCTAAACTGGCGGTCAAATTCGATATGTCATCAATCCCGACCGATGCCAAGGTCAATTCTATCGCTTGCAAGATAAAGGCCAGAATTTCAAATGCGTCGCCATATATTTTGAGCGGTGTTGCACAGCTGTATTGCGGTACGGCCGGGTTGAGCGGCGAAATTGAATTGGGAACATCCCCAGTGGCTCAGACTTTTAACGAGACCGGCTACTGGGATCGTGAGAGCCTGGACGACCTTGTTTTGCTGATTACCTGTACACGCGGTTCGCTGTCAACAAGTAATAGCCAGACTTTGCGTTTTTACGGCGCTGATTTGACTGTGAATTACAGTGGCGGCGGTTCGTCTGGCCCTGTGTTGAGCACCAAAGTCAACGGCAGCTGGGTGAACGTATCCAAGGTTTATAAAAAAATCAACGGTAGTTGGGTGGAACAGAGCGATCTTGCGAGCCTGTTTAGCACGAACACTAACTATGTAAAGGGGTGATGAGATATGGCAAAAACCGCTACGAATGTTAGTAATTTTCAGATCAACGTACTGACCGAAGCACAGTATATTGAAGCAATGGGTAACGGCGAGATCGATGAAAACGCGCTGTATCTTACGCCCGAAAAGAAGTTGATCAAGTCTGTTACGCAGGCTGAGTATGACGCTTTGAAAAAAGCAGGTACACTAGATGACGACATCTTGTACGTGACACCCGCTGTGGAGATTACGGACGCTACGCAGACTGTACATGGCTACATGAGTGCCGCTGACAAGATCAAGTTGGATGGCATTGCCGCTGGAGCAAACAAGTACAGCCACCCTGGGTATACATCCAAGAGCAACGGCTTTTACAAAGTGACTGTGGATGGGACAGGCCATGTGAGCGCGACTACTGCTGTGACCAAGTCGGACATTACCGGGCTTGGTATCCCTGCACAGGATACTACATACTCTGCGGCAACTTCTTCGACGCTGGGTCTTGTGAAGGTTGGCAGCAATATATCGAACAGTTATGGCACGATCAGCCTGACAAAGACCAATGTGACAAACGCACTTGGGTATACGCCGCCGACACATGATACTACCTATGGGTTAGCCACGACTAGCTCTAATGGCCTGATGAGTTACAGCGACAAGAGCAAACTGAATGGGCTGTCAAACATTACGGTTGACACGGAACTTTCTGCGTCCAGCACGAACCCGGTGCAGAATAAGGTTGTGTATGCCAATAATTTGTGGCTGTATCGCGCTTATTTCTCTGTGGACAGCTGGACTGCCAGTGGTGACCAGTATTATCAGGGTGCATATGTGTATGCACAGGATGGTGGGCCTACGCTTCCCGCAGGTGCTACGCTGAGCACGCCTATGACTGCACAGAACAGTAATCTGTCAACGAATGAAACGCTGCAGGCGACGCTGAATATCATCAATGCCGGGTACGCAACGGTTAGCAGATCCGGCTATGTGACAGTGTATGTTTCGGAGAAGCCGACCTCTGATATTTATGTGTATTGGTATGCGCGGTAAATAAAAATGGCCATGACATGCTGACGAATCAGACGTGCCACAGCCGCTTTCCATAGATGCTTACGCATTATCGCGTCATATGAGAACCATAATGACTTTAGCAACGGCGTAAACCGCACGAACGATAATGTATATAGCTTCTATGATTTTAAATATGTCGCCCATAGTTACATCTCCTTTCCGAGTCGACTTTTCTCGGCAATGTTGGGTTGCCAACATAATGTCTGAAAAGCGCTGGGATGAAATGTAATATACAGGTAACGTATTGATTATAGTGTAAAGCCTCAGCGATACTTGGTGAATGGTGTCGAATGGGGTGGAATTTGAGCAAACAGGGTGTTGCTGCCTACGGGTGGCGGCACCCTCTTTTTTTATTTTGGAGGAGAAGTTTTATGAGGTTAAAAAACGGGGAGGTATGCCTGGATTGGCCTTTGGCTAATCATATCCTGACACAAGGCTGGTTTTATAACGATGGCAGTAGGCACCAGGCAATTGATATGCGGGCGCTGGTTGGCACACCTGTGCTGGCTGCAGAAGATGGTACTGTTGAGATCGTGTACCACTGGAACGGCAAACGCACCCAGGGCGATACAAATAGCTATGGCAATATGGTGAAGATCCGGCATGCAAACTGGAATGGCGGTACAGTACATACGCTGTACGCACACTTAAACTCTATTACGGTAAAACAGGGGCAAACTGTAAAAACAGGCGAGATCATTGGCTACTCTGGCAATACCGGAAATAGTTTTGGTGCCCACCTGCATTTTGAAGTCCGCTGGAAGAATAAGCGTACAAATCCGCTGGTTTGGCTGGATGACGACTTTACCAAGGCAACCGATAAGGTTTTTACCTTTAGAACAGGGGAGCACAGTGTTGACCGCAGTGTTGGAGAAGCGGACAAGCCCGCCGGGAGCAATACACAACCTGCTGATACTGCCGAAACTGAATTGTGGGGCATTGATGTATCAAAGTATCAGGGCAATATCAACTGGCGCAAAGTTGCAGCCGCCGGGGTGAAGTTTGCTATGCTGCGCGTAGTTTCTACTGATAAGAATGGCATTTATGTGGACCCGACCTTTGAGCAGAACTACAAGGGTGCCAAAGAGAATGGTATCCCTGTGGGAGTATACTTTTTTACTTATGCCCAGGATGAGGAGACACAGAACAAGGAAATGACTATGATGTTTGATGCCTTGAAAGGGAAGACATTGGAGTACCCTGTGGCGCTGGACATTGAGGATAAAAATACCGCGTCTATTGGTAAGGCAAAGCTAACTGCGCTGGTAAAGCGCGGCCTGGACATTATTGACCAGAAGGGTTACAAGCCCATGCTGTACACCTACACCAATTACAAGGCCAGTTACCTGGATATGGGGCAGCTTGCCGCCTATGACCTGTGGCTGGCGGATTACCGCAGCAGCTACAACGGCAAGGGCAAAGCGCAGATGTGGCAGTACAGCAGCTCTGGAAATGTGGCAGGTATCAACGGCAAGGTGGATGTGAATTATTGCTATAAAAAGTATGTAGGGGAGAATGCCGCAAAGCCCAGTACACCTGCACAGCCTGCCGCACCACAGAAAGCAATCATCTTTAAGCCTGGCCGCTGGAATGTGCGTAAAGGCCCCGGTGCCGAATATGCCAGTGTTGGCGTGATCCAAAGTCCCGATTCCAAGACCGGCAAGGTTGTAACGATTGGTTATGATGCCATTGTGAATGGTTGGTTTAAGACGGTGTACGGTTATATTGGCCCTGGCGCTGTGGCAAGCCATACCTAAGAAAGCCGGTGATTTTATGAAGGAATCTTTTAATCTGATGAGGTTTTCCAAGAAGGTCATTATTTTTACATTGGGTGCAACACTGCTGTATGCCGTTGTGTACATGGTGCTGTGTTTCTCGATTGGGCAGCTGCCGGATTACAGCTTTAATGTTGGCTTGTTTGCTGCGCTGAGCGCTGAGAATTTGTGCAATGCCTGGATCAAGATTTGCGAGCATAAGTACAAGAACAATGGTGATTCCGATTCGTCCGGGCTGCTGCTTGGCGACGAGGGAGATGGCGTGCCGAATCATCCCAACGATATGACCGGTGAGAACGTTGAAGACAACGTAGGAGGGTGATTATGGAGCAGGGAATTTTTTATATTGCTGTTGGCGTGGCAATTATTCTCGGTACACTGGTTGGCCGCTATGTATTCCCGAATATCAGCGAGACTGTAAGCTCGGCATTAAACCTGTTGAGTGCTTACCCGATGCTGATGAAATGGGGCACTGCCGCCTGCCAATACATAAAGCAATATTTAGATAGTATGTCTGGTGAGGACAAAAACAAGAAAGCCGCTGAAATGATCATGGAGCTGGCAAAACAGGTGGGCCTGGAAATTACCGAGGAACAGGCACGCAGCATTGCCCAGGCTGCTTATGAGGCCATGAAGAAAGAGGCGGAGAATTCTAAGCCTGCGAAAGAGCAGGTGAGCGAGTAATGCCGAATCCAGAATTTCATTTTACATTAAACCAGATGTTTGTATGGATTGTATCTGTATGCGGTGGCATTACCGGTATTGCTGCTGCGATTGCTGTGATGGTAAAGTTCAATACCTTTTTGAAGAAACCGAACCACGACCAGGATGTTAAGATTGAAGACCTGACCACACGGGTGGTAAAGTTGGAAGGTAGGGTTGAAGGGCTTGAAGATGATTTTAAAAAGCAGAATCTCCAGCATATGGAACGGTTTGAAAGAGACAAGGAGCGTTTAGATGCCCAGGAGAACAGCATGAATATGTTGCTGCGGGCAAACTTTGCGTTGCTTGGGCATGCTTTGAACGGGAACAATGTAGAGCAGATGCAGAGTGCGTTTAACGATATCCAGGAGTATCTGTTTAATCGATAATGCACATGGCGTTGAAGCAGTAGACTGGTTCGGGATCAGCCGATTGTGGAGCCAGATCAAAGGTTGAGCGAAAACCATGAACCGAATAGGGCAGGAGACTGTCTGAAAGAAAACGCAAAAGTAATAGGGGTGACCTTTTGATGGGTCATCCCTATTTTTTAGCTGATTGTTTAGTTTTCGTAGTCCATGTCTTTTCACCAATTACTCATGCATCTCGTCTTTTCATGTATCTCGTCTTTAGTTTAACTACATTTTTTTAGAAAAGCTAAAAAAGACGGAGCACCTGGTGTAGCAGATGTCCGTCTTAATGTGTATTTGTCATATCTTAGGCTCTTTTTTGAAAATGGTGTAAATGTGGTGTAAATTGCTGTTACTTCGTGAAAATTTCTGTAGAAACGCATCGATGAATCGTCGCTTTTTACACAGGGATTTTTCGGGGATTCACAAAAAGTTTACTACTATTACATTTTTATCATAGCAAGTCACGGCGCCATCGAAAAGGTAAATTTACAACGAAACATCGTCATTTTATCGCGTGCCTTAATCTGTAGTAAATGTGCCTGATTGCATATAATGTGCCACAATTGGCATATATTGGTGTACGCTTGCTTTATAATGGTGTAGTAAATGGTGTAGCAAAATAAGATATGTTTAGCATACATCTTGTTTATTTATTAGATTATTCATTTGGGATAAAGCGTGATCGTAGGATGTGTGCGCATAGACATTCAATGTTATGGAAGCTGTGGAATGTCCCATTAAATATTGCAGACTTTTTATATCCATCCCAGCATTTGCCATGTTAGTACAAAACGTGTGGCGAAGCACATGAGGTGTTAGGACATTGATTTTATTTGTTGGATTTGCTTTATTGTATGCTTTTTTTAATCGTTGAAACATTCGGTCCATATCTATGTGCATAAATACTTTCCCGTTTGATTTTAATACTATAAATCCATGGTATCCGTCAACAACATTTATTATATTTCCTTTTTGATATTGCTCAACAAGATTTTTTAAGCTTTGATATGTTGATGGAGTCAATGGTATATATCGTATGCCGCTGTCCGTTTTTGTGCGTTCCACATACAATTTACTATCAGCTCCATAAACAATTTGCTTATTTATAAAAATTCGCCTGTTTTCAAAATCAACGTCATCAATTGTCAAACCACAAAGTTCGCTAACACGTATTCCTGTTCCGAGTAAAATATTGACAATATCGTAATATTTTCTCCATACAACGCTTTCTTTTATAAAATTCAAAAGACCTTCTTGTTGGTTTTGAGTTAATGGATTTCTTTTGGTCGTATCATTTGGTAGAAAATCTGATAATGAAAATAGAAACGGATTTTTGCGAATAATGTCTTCATTACAAGCCAAATCAAAGGCCGGAATTATAATGGATAAAACGGAGCGAACAGTAGTTGATTTTTTCCCGCTTTTATAAAAATCCGAGACCCATTTTTGCGCATCAGAAACTCTTATGTCTTTTATTTTTTTATACGCAAAATCAAATGTCGATATTGTTCTGATATAACCGTTGTATCTTTCAATCGTACTTTTCCGTAGATTATTTTTTAAGCTTACGTATTTCTTAACCAATTCAAGTACAGTAATATTTCCAGCCGCATAGTCAATACCATCATTTAGATCTTTTTGAATGGCTTTTTCTTTGTCTCGCAATTTTTGCAAATCAGGTGCATAAACACTTTGACGTTTTCCACGTATATCGGCATAGCGATACATATAGCTGCCGTCTTTGCGTTGGCTCTCTCCTGTTTTAAGGACTCTGCCTTTTGAATCCTTACGATTAGGCATAATATCTCTCCTTTCTGTAGCTAAAAAGAAGAGAGCCTAAGATATGACATATTTATTATATCACATTCAGGCTCTCTTCGCCACTGTTTTACATAGCTTTTATGTATGTTCTAAATTGAATAACTATCGTTCATGTACTTATCAAATTTTTGCTTTTTGATAAGGCGCCTGTTACCAATCCACAATACAAAGGGGCAGTTTTGGTCAGCTGTAAGTTCTCGCAGCTTTTTTACGCCTATGTTCGAGTAGGCGGCGGCCTCTTCGATGGTTAGGTTTTGCTTTTCCCAAATGGGGACTTCTTTCAAATGGATCACTCCTTGTAGGCATAGTCCAGCTCGTGGTAGCCCTGGCAGACATTGATCACTTTGCATTCATCGGTGCGGTAGCCGAACACAATAGTGTTGCCAGAAGCAAGAATGAACGCTGTGTAGTCGTCAGGGGTTTCGCGCTCTTGTTTCTTGAGCCACTTCTTGACGCGCTGGACATCGTTGTTTATATCGGATTCATCACGGACTTTAGAATCTGGTCCGCCGTAATAGTCAAAATCATCAGGGAATTTCTTACTCATTCGGGGCCTCCATATAAATTTCAAAGAAGTTGGCCAGTGACATATTGTTCAGCCGGGCAAGACCGTGGCACACAGCATCTACATTTTTAGGGGTGGACGCGCCGATTTCCTGCACGCAGTATTCCAGCGGGTTCAGGTAGCTATATTCGCGCTCTTCCATGTATTGCTGGCCGTCATCGTCCTCCTCGATATAGAAAGGCTCGATATTGGAATCAGCCCAGGCGCGTAGGGGTTTGCCGTGGAACTTGAACTCATGCTCGAAGTAATCCGGGTCATCCTTGATATTGGTGTCCTCTGAGTAGCGCCACCACTGGTCTGGAAATCTCTCCTGCCATTTATCCTCGGTGAAAGCATCGTTCAGTTTGTTGAATTCAGATTCAGTGAATTCCCATACAGCAAACGGGTCAGACCAATAGCCATCCTTAGACGGCGTATAGATATAGGTACAGCGGGCATCTCTAAGGCCAAGTGCATTGACAACGGCTGTAAATCCCCAACTTGTCATAATTTCAATCATTCGTGGATACCTCCGCCACTTTATCTCCAAAAGGATTAGGGTTCAGAAATGTCTTTAGCTGCTGACTTGCATCGGTTGTATTAACGCAAATTTTCTTCCACCAGTCGGCATCAGAGCCGGGGCCTGTCCAGGAGATCTTGCCGGCATCGTTCGTTTCTGTGATCGTGGTCTTTTCGACCAGCTTGCCTTCGGCGTTGTATTTCTCAATTACGGTAGTCTTCATACTTCGGTCACTCTCCAAACTTCGCTTTTATCCCACTCAATCAGCTGGTTGATGGTTTTTGGCGTGTAGTCATGCAGCATACAGCCTGCATTGATAATGTTGCCGCGGTTATTCGCCAGGCTGAGAGCGTTATCCCGCAGTTCGCCTTTCCACTCATTCAGCCAGGCATTTTCACGTGTGTTATGTACATGACCGCAAAGCATCCAGCAATTAGGGCTGTAGCTGTGGTTATAGAACATGATAGGGTAGTGACACAGGATCAGATGGTTGCCGTCATCATTGATCTCGGCATAACCGCTGATAGATGCGAAGTAGTGCATCATATCTGATGTGATCTTGTCGTGGTTGCCCTTGATGAGATGGATGCGGCCTTTAAGGCACTGGAGGATCATGGGAGCTTCGTCCGTGTTCCAGAACATATCGCCTAGGACATAAACATCGTCACGATTAGTAACAACATCGTTCCAGCGCTTGACGAGGTCATTATTCATCTGTTCGACGGTGTCGTATGGGCGATTATCAAAGCGAATAATATTTTTGTGCGAAAAGTGTAGGTCTGCAATATAGTAATTCATTCTGCGACCTCCTTCTTTTTATCTTTAAAATAGCTGTCATAATCAAACCAGCGGTCTTTGATGATGTTTCCAATGATTTTTACACTGGAGTCCCAACCTTTTGTGGCGACACGGATGTATTTTCCCTTCATATCTTCCAACTTAGAGACACCGACAACATCCATGATGCGCATAATAGCTTCCATACCGGCAGCCGAGCCTTCGTAGGTATTTTTTTCGTAACTGTCCGGGTACATTTTGCCAAGGCAGTAACCGCCATAAACGCAGCCCCAACTAGCACCTTGTAGCCCAATATTAAGACTAAGGCAGCAGTAATCTGATGATGACAGCGATACACTGGTGATTTCGGCGTTTTGAATTTCATACCCTTCTTCAATAAGAAGATTCTCTGTGTATTTCTTCATGTTAGTTATTCTCGACTTTCAGTTTGCTTTTGAACAAGATACGGCCGACAAAACAGGCAGTAGCGTATAGTACCGGCAGAATATCTTTGGTAAACACGGTTGTATTGAATACGGTATTAAGGGCAAAGCATACTTGTGCGCCAATGATGGGGGTGATGATAAACTTAGCAAGAAACCAGTTAATTCCGAAGCTGATGACATCTACAAACAGTGACAGAACAACTGCAATGACAGCGCTAATAAAAGCGTCAATGTTAGAGTTATTAGAAGTAGAAATTTTCATAAGCGTTACATCTCCTGTGCAAGTGCGGCGATACGAGAACGGTAGATATTTTTCAGCTTGACCTCGCCGTAAAAGTCGTTGCCGCGGAATACTTCGCTGAGGCGGCGCATACCGTTGTTTTCTCCGGCATAAGCATCCATATCGACCTGGGCTTCATAGTCACCGTCGATGATGGCGATACAGTCCTCGCCAATACGCTGCAGGGCCAGGCGCATCATCTCGATATCAAGGTTCTGAGCCTCGGTAATATAAACGGCACAGTTCATGCCGGTAGTATCAAAGCCGCGAAGGTCCGAGAAGGGGAGAAGCTGGATCTTGTTTTCGTTGAGCAGGCGCTCCAGCATCAGCTTATCACCGAGTTTGGCGCCGAGCATATTGCCGATTTGGCTGTCCAGCAGCTTTTCATCACGGGTGCCGGGGTAGAAGCCGAGTTTGGCAGCACCTGTGGTGGCGCATGGGTTGGTGAATACAATGATTTTGTCGATCTTATGAGATTCCAGCAGCTTGAACATATAGGCCAGTGCCAGATAACTTTTGCCTGTCCCGGCGGGGCCATGGAGCATGGTGATCTTATTGCGGGAGAGACTATCAAGGGCCAGCTTCTGGTAAACATCGCCATTCTTGGCCTTGACGGTATCGAACATGAGCGTCTTGAAGGACTTATACTCGACCGGTACATGCTTATCGCCATCCCAGCGGAACATATCGGTTACATTGCCATCTGTATCGCGCAGGATCAGATACTGGTTTGTCAGCAGGCAAAAGATATCCGAGGCTGGGTCATTATACAGTTCTGCATGTTCTTGCTCAGTAGGTACGACCTCTTTGTAGCCGGTATATGTATCTGTTGGCAGGATGTCGGAAGTGCTGCACACATCCAAGTGAAAAATATCGTGGGCGATGAGTTTGCAGCAGATATCATCCGTGCAGAATGTGATGGTAGTTGTGCCATTAAACGTATCGGCCACATGCTTTGCTGCGGCGCAAATCTTAGAGTCGGTAGTATCCGGTGCGATGGGCTCGCTGACTGTAATGGCAGGGTCAACCGGCCATGCTGGCTTAATATAGGTTTCGATGCGATCATACTCGACTGAGTAGATGCCAGACTCACGGTATTCGTCCAGCAGTTTTGTCATGCGGCGGGCACGATAGCGGACGCTTTCATCTTTGGTGCGACTGGTTTTGATTGATTCCAGCTCGCTGATGGTGTATACTGAGATAAAGAAATTTTCATCAAAGGCCGATTCGCCCATGTTGAGCAGGGCGCAAGTATCATAAAAGTACAAGAGAATAGATCACCTCATTTAAATTTCATATTGCGGATTATTTGACGATGTGATATAGTTAAATCAAATATTTGAAGGAGGCCAATACCATGCCGAGAACCAAGGGAAGCAAGAACAAAACAAAAGTTGCCGCTGTTGATTACGTTGTCCAGATCGAGGAGAAGCAGAAAGAAAAGGACGCTGCTTTGGCCGAACTGGCTAATGCGGAGACAGCCATTCAGGAACTGGAAGATCAGTTGGCTGAAGCGAAAGAGGCTTTGAAAGCTAAAAAGGCCGACATCAAAGCGATCGATAAAGAACTGACCAAGCTTGCTGCCAAGAAAGCCAAAGCAGATGCTGCTGCCGAGGCCGAAGCTAAGAAAACCGAAGCTCAGGAAATGGTGAGCAAGCTGCTGGCCGAGGGCATGAGCGCTGACGAGATCCTTGAAAAATTGAAGTAACCTATTGGCCGTGCAGGGTGACTTGCGCGGCTTTTTTATTCGTCGATGCAAAGGTAAACGGTATTGTCGCCGACATATTGAGAGTCTACTGCGGCAATATTGTAATCTCCGTTATCTGTCTCGATGACGACATGCGTATCCAGTTCGCCTTTGTCGAGTAGTTCATGTATTAGTTCGCGTATTGTCATAATATAAAAATCCCCATACCCACCCGCGCTGCTGCGCTGACCTTATGATTAAATTAACGATTCATATAATGTAAAAGTATCCGCTGATACCATTTAAGCTTTATGCCGTATACATCTTGCAGAAACTTATCTGGATGGTTACGCCAATATTCGATTTGCTCTTTTTGCATCAGTCTACTGCCACCATCGTATAGATCGTGTTCATGGTTTTAAAACGGAACTGGGTTTTGCCATCTTCTGTGACCTCTGGCAGCTCGATCTCGACCAGCGGACTGGTGGTGACATAGCCGGTTTTATTGCGGCCCATGAAGTCTTTGAGATAAGGCATGATGACGCTGCGGCCTTCGCCGACAAAGGACAGGCAGGTATAAGTGCTGCCGATACGGGTAGGATAGCGGCCATCTGTGCGGGTTTCGCCAGCCTTATAATCAGGACTATCATTGGCGTACTGGGCGTTGGTCAGTTTCCAGTTGCGGGAAATATCGTTAATGATTTTTGTGCAATCAGTCATGGATTATGTACCGCTCACTTTCTTTATAGTGTTCACGGATGAATGTCATGAAGTCGTCCATAGAGAGCTTACTGCGGAAGAAGTCGTAGCCATAGAACTTGGGAGAGCATTCGTGACACTCAACTCTAATAGATGTTGGATTTACAAAATCGCGTTTTGTTATTATGCGGTCAAAGCGCACTCCATCAATTCTGACATACGGATCATGCAGAAGTATTGTCTTGCCGTGCTCAATCAACACGGGTAGACTATTTGATATGACCGCATTGTAAAAATCATCAAACGAATTGTATGTATAGTCCACAATTGGCTTCTGCTCTTCTTCTGTGAATAGAAAACTATCCCAAAAATAATCTCGTTCTTTGCCTTCAATTATGACATACGATAAACGATAAAGTTTGTGCATTATTTCTCTCCAGACGAACCGAACCCGCCAACGCCACGGTCGGTTTCGTCAAGCTCATCTACCTCCACAGGCGTACACAGAGAAATGGGTTGGATGACGAGCTGGGCGATGCGGTCACCGACATCGATGACCTGATTCTTGTCGCTATAGTTATGCAAAGCCACCTTGACCTCGCCGCGATAGTCCGAGTCCACAATGCCTACACAGTTTGCGGGAGCGAGACCATGCTTGGATGCTAGACCGCTACGCGCATAGATACAACCCATATAACCGGCCGGGACTGCAATCGCAATGCCGGTGGGAATCATCTTCGTTTCATGAGGCATGATTACAATTTTAGATTTGAAAAAATCATCCCATTTGGAGTCTGTTAATTCAGAATCTGTTAAACTGCCAGCAACGTCGATTGCTGTCTTTTGCTTTTCACTAAGAAGTGTGCCGCCAAAAATGTCAGTTCCTCCGAAAAGGTCAAAGAATTTCGCATATGTAATATTCCGGTCAACAATGGATTTGCATGCTTCCTTTTCCTCATCGGTGTATTCGACAGGCAATGCGTACAGATCCATACCGGCGTCAGTGTCGTGAGCGCGGATGGGAACATGAGCATCTGGGTGGAGCTTTTTAATTTTCAAGACTTCCATTTTATACTCCTTTGGGATTAAATTCAGGGCATCCGCTTGCATTACAAGTGATTGTTCCGTCCAGAAGCCGGTTTTTATCAAGACGGATTGCGCCGCTGGTGTTAATAGGACTATATGTATCGATAGACTTTTCTGAAAATTCTTCGACGGTGGTTCGCTTTGTCAGCTTTCCAGCGTCGTTATACTCTTCGATAATAGTTTTCTTCATTTATGTCCTCCAAAATATAGGGTGGTGGTTAGCCACCCATGTTTTAGCCTTTGTACAGGGTAACCAGTCCTGCCGCTTTCGTTTTCTTTACATCAATAACCTGCTGGTTACTGGAGCCGCACCATTTGAGGCTGAGATCACGTTTTGTGATGTCAAATGAGCCTGCGACACAGACATCAATGTAATCCATGATGCTAAATGTTTTAACACCTTGCCATTCATACCCTGTCCAAAGCCAGATGGTTTTATCTGGAAATTGCAGTTTGAAAGCGTGTAAAAAACGCAACAGCACATCGTAGTTTTGATATGTAAGCGGTTCACCGCCAAGGACGGATAGTCCAGCAATATGCTCATTCATGGAATTTATAATGGAGCGTTCTGTCTCGATAGTGAATGGCTTACCACCTTTGAAATCCCATGTTTCTTGATTGAAGCAACCGGGGCAATGGATAGGACAGCCCTGAACAAAAATACTTGTCCTAATTCCAGGCCCGTTCGCAATATCGAAATATTTAATTTTTGCATAATTCATTAGTCCATCCCCACATGATATACGCGATCATGGATGTCTGCGGCACGACCATCGTTGAACGGATTTGTAGAGATATAGCCGCAGATGCGGAGTGCGATATTCATTTTTTCAAAGTCATCATTACCGCAGTTTGGGCAGTGGAATTTGAGGTCGTCACCCATTTTAACATCGGTGCAGCCGCATACCTGACAATAGCTGGTCATGGTGTTGATTTCGGCATACATGATAGTGTTATAGATATGTTTGATGATCTCCAATACGGCATCAACATTCTTTTCCATATTGGGGGCCTCGATATAGCTTATCGCCCCTCCGAGACTGTAGTGCTGGAACTCGCTCTCAACAGACAACTTGGTAAAAGCATCAACAGGTTGAGATGGCGTAATGTGATAGCTATTGGTCACATAGTCTTTATCCGTAATGCCGGGTACAACACCGAAGCGCTTACGCAGGCACTTGGCAAACTTAAATGTAGTCGATTCGATTGGGCTGCCGTAAAGACTAAATCCAATATGAGTCTGTCGTTTCCATTCATCACAGGCTCCACTCAGATGCTGCATGACCTTGATACCGAAATCATGGCCTTCTTTTTCGAGCTGGCTCTGGCCTGTCATGTACTTGATACATTCATAAAGACCAGCATAGCCCAGACTGATGGAACTATAATCGTTATAGAGCAGCTTATCGATTGTTTCACCGGGAGCAAGACGAGCATAAGCACCATGCTGCCAGAGGATGGGGGCAACATCGGATTTTGTACCTTTGAGAGAATTATGACGAGTCATAAGGGCGCGATAGCACAGCTCCAGGCGCTCGTCAAAGATCTTCCAGAACTTATCAAAGTCGCCGCCGCTGGACAGGGCAATATCGGGAAGATTCAGAGTGACTACGCCTTGATTAAATCGGCCATAGAACTTGGAATTGCCATCTTTGTCATAGTACGGCATAAGGAACGAACGGCAGCCCATGCACGGGAAGACATTTCCATCCTTTTCTTTGCGCATGATCTTGGCGCTGATATAGTCCGGGACCAGGCGTTTAGCTGTACACTGGGCGGCGAGTTTTGTCAGATAGTAATACTTGGAATCCTCGTGAATATTATCCTCGTCCAAAACATAAAGAATTTTAGGAAATGCAGTAGTGACGGGGACTCCCTGTTCATTTTTGACACTTGCGATACGCTGATTGAGGACTTCTTCAATGAGCATTGCGAGATCATCTCTTGGCTGCCCGGCGGGTACTTCATCCAGATAGGCGAAAACGGAGGTGAACGGAGCCTGGCCATTGGTAGTGCTCATAGTGATAAGCTGGTACTGAATAGTCTGAACGCCATCTTTGACTTCATTGCGTAGACGTTTCTCTGCGATTTCGCGCACTTTATCTAAATCTGGATCACTTTCGTAATTACTCAGTTCAGTGTATACTTCTTCGCGCAGTTTCTGGCGGCTCACATCAATGAACAGAGAGATATGGGCCAGACTGATAGTGTTGCCGCCGTACTGGCTTGACGCTACCTGAGTGATGATCTGGGTAGTAACTGTGCAGGCAGTGCGGAAGGATTTCGGCTTTTCAATCAATGTTTTGCTGATGACAGTGCCGTTTTGGAGCATGTCGGCCAGGTTGATCAAACAGCAGTTCGTCATGGGCATGACAGGGGAGTAATCCGTATCATGGTAGTGGATGATTCCGGCTTTGTGTGCCTCGGCAATATCTTTAGGCAAAACAACATCGGTGGCCAATTCACGGCAGGTGAAACCTGCCAGATAGTCACGCATGGTAGGAATAATGCGAGTATCCTTATTAGAGTTTTCCTTTTTGGATTCCTCATCTTTACCAGTGACAAGGCGGTGCAAATCGTTATAGCGGCGCATCTGGTCCGCTGTGGCATCACGGCGCTTGGCATGGGCATCGCGGTAGATGATATAGGCGCGGGCAACATCTTTACGGGAACTGCACATAAGGCTGCTCTCGACCAAATCTTGGATTTCCTCGACAGACTTGTTCGTATTCAACATTTGAATCCGATTGGCAATTTTTTCGGCTAATTCCTTATCTACACCGGCATCGGTATCGGCCATAGCTTTTTCGATGGCGGTTACGATTTTGCCCTTATCAAAAGGGACAGTGGAGCCATCGCGTTTGATTACATTTTCCATAGCCCCTCCTTACTTTGTCCCGGCGGATACGGTGTCGGTTACCATTGCGTCAGATACATCGATGACCTGGTCCTGCTTTTCCAGGAGTTCAATTTCACGATTCAAATAGAACAATGCCTTTTTAAGATCCTGTGTAGCAGAATTGCCGTCCTTTTTACCGGCGCGGCTAATGTACTTGACGGTGTTGCCGAGGTGAAAGCCGAGATTCCAAGCCTCGATTACCTTGATGGCCTCATACGGATCATCGGCGCCGCCGTAATAAATGGGGTGTTGAACATTTTGATCAGCATCATTAGAAAGTGTTTTTGCCATAAAGACCTCCTTTATGCATACAGGAAACAACTGAGGACCCAACCGAAGAAGAGTCCGAACATGGGTGGGATAAACTCGCTGGCAGCTGCCATAATGACGAAGTACACGGAATCAGGCATGTTGTATTTATCGGCATCCGTAAAATTGCCGTCTACCATCTTGTGCAGATAATCAGCGCACGGGTCATTCAACTCGATGCGGCCAAAATTCGTGCGCAGCATCTGGAACGCGAATACCAGGCAATAGCCCTGCAGCCAGGTGATGGTATGGAACCCGGCCAGCGAGACAAACCAGTTCCAATACTGGGCAATGACATAGCCCCATAGCGGGATGGACAGGATCATAATGCCGAGCCAGATAGCCTTATACTTAGCCCGGTGGCCGATTACTTTTACATCATCCCGCAGTTTGATCTTGAGAGCTTCATACTCTAAGTAGAGTTTTGCGGTTTCCGGGTCCATGGTATCGGCAACATTGTCAATGTAAGATTGTTCTTCCGGGGTCATTCAATCACCTCGATATCATTAAAGATTTCAGGATAGACTTCCTGCAGCTCGTGCAGGACGGGGATCATCAGGGCGCGGATAGCAGGGTGAGCATCTTTAGCGGTGCGCAGGCGCAGGACCTCGTGCCACTCGCGCAGGTTCCAGGTACAGACGATCTCGGTTTTGAGGCAGAGCGGCAGGACATCACGGGCTTGTTCCGGTGTGGCACCATTTTTCAGCATGTTCAAATAATACTGTTCCGCTTGCCAACAAGCATCTACCACATCTTTCATCACGATTCCTGTATAACCGTGGTTGATGATTGTAATTCCGTTATCGAACTTATCCTTGCTGTAGTTGCAGTAGCGGGTGGACTCCTGCGCGTAGGAACCGATGCGATGACGGACGATCTCATTGGCGACACCGCGGTCTGTGATGAACTTACAACTTAGGCTGATATGCTCGATCATGGCATAGTGGTGGTTCTTACAGAGCATGGCGACCATTTTTGCATCACTGCCGGGCTTGATAGCACCCTCGCTTTTATAACAGGTACGGGCGATCTGCTCGATACGTTTTAGTGTGACATCGCGGTTGAGCGGCGTGATCCACTCATGGGATTGCTGTACGATTTTCAATCTTCGATCTCCTCTTTTCTGGGTTTATAACAGGTACATGTCACTGGATAGCTAAGCTGGTTGTATTTTAAAGGGCAAGAATCAGTTGTTACGCGAAAGCCATTACTATCAATGGCGATACAGTGTTCGCACGTAGTACACATGTTCGCTCCGGTTTTATCTCCTTTTTTATAGGTAAGCATCTCGAATAGGAGATGGCCTATAACAGCGCCAGAAACGCATAGAATCAAACTTAGAATCAGTCCCATGCTCACTTCTCCTTGATATAGTTCTTACATGGCTCCCGGCGGACGAAGGCTTGGCGCTGGGCAGGGGATAGGTCATTATAATTAAAGGTGCGAACCGGCTTACAGTTGGCATCGTAGGCACGGCACATCACGTTAAGTTCTTCGCGAGAGCGCTCCTTACGATTCAGTTCGCGGTGGTTTAGAAATGCCAAGTGAGGAATCACTCCTTTATCTTTTGATAGACCGTATAGGCGTGGCCTTTTAAATCAATAGGTAGAAAAATAAGGCGGCCAGCCAACAGGACGAAGTAGCCGATTTGCAGACTGGTGCAGACCTCGTAATCATGACCGCACAGGAGGGCGATGCCGGTATCGGGGTAGTTCTCGTTCATATGTACCATATCAATGGGCTTAGGTTTTCTTGGAAACATCTGTGGTGAAAACCTCCTTGTCAAAATTTGGGTCTTTACTGGTCTTGGTCTTTTTCCAGGCTGTGCCATCCGGCATGAATAACGAAAATGAACCCGGCGGGTTGGTTTCTGTTACGATAGCCAAGATCTCCTTGGTGCCGTTTGACTTAGTGCGGAAATATTGCAAGCAGACCCGCTGGCCTTTGGGCGGCTTAAACTCTTTCATGATCAGATCTCCTTGAGGGCTTCGATCATCTCGCGGTAGAGAACATCATAGATGAGCCTGGCCGTGGTATCTGGATGACACATGAGGATTTGACTGTCATAGCGGGCCATCCAGGTGGTCATGCTGGCCACAAGAGCATTTGGTTTCATTTTGCTGCGATACATACCGCCATACGCTTTCTCCCAGGTGGCCTGTTCTACCAGCAGATAAAGCTTGGCATCTTTGGCCTGGGCACGTTCAAATTCGCGCTTGAAGCGGTCGCGGCTGGTGGTGTAACAATTGGCGGTCTCATCCAGGGACATTTTTCTTTCAATCGCCGCTTTATCGGCCAGGCTGAACATGACACCACTGGGTAGTTCGCACTGGGCGGAATAATCACCAAAATCCAGTTTGGTTTTGAGAACAGGACAGCCGAATTTATATATGCGCTCATGGTAGGCAGCGTTCTGATGCTCACGGCTGTCTACCAGGATGGTGAAGCTTTTGAGACAGTCTTTTACGGATTGTGAATCGATAAAATCACCTCCTATCCAACCTGGTATAGTGCATAGGTCAGCACGCCAAGGGCGGTAATCTGAACGAGCGATGCAATGATGATGACTGCGTTGCGCTCAGTATGATGCTGCCAGATGAAGCTGCCAATGATCATGGCCAGGCCAATAATGACGCATAGATTACTAAAAATAAAATCACCTCACGTGAGAATATCGCGTTAAAAATTCGTTGAAGTCGGTTGTAGATTGAACCCAGGTTTCGCCGTCTTTGCTCCATTTGCCCTCTGTTTTGGTGGCGAGGACTTTGATGATGTCTCCGGGGTTGATGGGGCTGTCATCCATAGTGGCCGGGCGGATCTTATAAGTAATGGTTTCGCCGGAACAGAGCTGATAGAGGGTGATGTTCTTGTTTTTGTACTTGCCCTCGATGGCGGTGACGTAGTGGTAAGTGGTGGCGAGGCGTGGGTTGGTGTATTGGAGGTAGCCGAGATTTGTAAATTCATATTGCAGAATACTACTGATACTGGTCTTAATGTTGGTTGTGTCGCGCTTGACCAGATAGTCGATGATATGCCTTGCATCGACATTTTTGTACATCTTCTCGGTAACGGATTCACAGATAACATCTGACTCCGGTATGGGGAGCTCGTCTTTTTTAAGCTGTTTGGCTGTTTTGTACTTCTCATAAATTTCAACCTGGGCTTTGAGTTGGTCTGGATTACCAAATTCGGAGAAAAAGTCAAGCTCGATAAGGATTGTGAGCTGGCGAGAGTTGGTAGAAGTGTGTTCTAAATCGTACAGCAAATCGATAAACGAACCGTATTGTTTGTTGCGTAGAGCATACAGCTCCTTACCAACTTTCTTGTTCAGGTACTTGATGGACTCCATACCTTTATAAATGGTGCGATTGGCGGCATCAGGTGTGTATTTATCCAGCGAGTGGCGGAACTTGATCGGCATGATCGTAATGCCGCGCTCTTTTGCAAGTTGTGTGCCGGCAAGAATTTTCTTTTGATTATTGGCTATATTAAGCAGCGCTGTGGTAAACTCAACCGGGTAATAATAGCGATAATAAGCACAGTAATACGTTAAAATTGAGTAGCCGCAAGAATGATTTTTGCCGAACTGATAACTACTGGAGTCTTGAATGATTTGTAGGAAAGCTTTTGCCTCCTGTTCGGCCACGACTCTTTCTTGCTTAGAACTGTTACAATAACCATCAAGAATTTCCGGCATAGCCGCTGCAATAGCCTTTTCATTTTTATGACCAATGGCACGGCGTACAGAGTCAGCATCACTGCCGCTCATACCACATATCTGCTGCAGGAAAGCAATCGTTTGTTCTTGGAAAACCAGATGGCCAAGGCTATCGGACAGAAGATCGTCGATTTCCTTGGACGGGTTATGTGCTGCTTCATGCCGGAACAGCTGGTCACGATAGGAGGCACCGCCAGGACGAATTGCCGCTGTAACAAGGCTTAGGTCCTGAATACTTTTGGCATCGTATTTTTTAAGAGATTCAAAAGCAAAATCACTGCCAAACTGGAATATGGCGATAGGAGATGTTTTCATATCTGCCCAAACTGCTGGGTCGTCAAAATTCATTTCCCAGGTATGGGGGTACTTGATACCGGCCAGTTGGCATGTTTTGAAAATCAAATCTACCGTAGCAAGACCGAGGATGTCATATTTTGCAAGACCAACTGCATGAGAAGCATCCATGTCCAGCATCAAGATTTGCAGCCCATCTTTATCGATGAGTGTGCCGTACCGGCTGCATAGATCAAGCGGTGCAATGATGACACCGGCCGCATGGTGTGACAGAGACACAGCGACATCCTTCATGCCATCGAAATAGTAGAAGATATCCGGGTGGCTCGTGCGGCATTGTTCTGGGTCTTCCTCGTACTCTTTTTTTACCTGTGCGATTTTATCCAAAGAATATGGATTGGCGGAATCACAAAAGCCTACTTGATGTTCTTTCTTCCAGCGGCGGGCTAATGCGCGGCCAATTTCATCGATTGTGCCGTTATCAACCATCGTGCCAACGGCAAGGACATAAGCGCATTTACGCTGACCGAATGATTCAAAAATATGTTTGTATACCTGCGGACGGTATTCATCAGGGATGTCAATGTCCACGTCTCCAATTTCCACGCGGTTCTCATTACAGAAGCGGGAAAATACCAGGCCCCAGCGGACAGGGTCAACGTCAATAATATCTGTAGCGAACGCCGCTCTTGAGCCTGCGACGGAACCACGGCTTGGACCGATGGGGATACCTTTACCTTTGGCCCAACACATCAGATCACTCATGCTTAACATAAATCCCAGCATGTTGGTTTTTTTGAAGACGGCCAGTTCTTCCTCTATATCACGGCGAAATTGGGCGGCCTCCGATTGCGGGATAATGCCTTTTTTGATTTTGTCTTCGGTCATGGACCGTGTTTTTTCTATGTATGCTTTAGCGTCAGATTCCTGTGAACCTGTCAGAATAGGATAGCGAGCGGCTGTGTTTAGCTTAAAATCTTTGGTACAGTCAGCCAACCGGTTCGTGTTTTCGATGGCATCCATCCAGACTTCACGCGGCAGAGCATCTTGTTCCTCAAATGCGGTAACGAGTTCCTCGTAGGGTTTAAAGGTAAGGTCAAATTCATCCTCGCCGGTGAACTCGATGCCTTTGGCTTCCATTAAAAGCTTACGGCATTCGGCCTTATACGGTGTAGAGCTGTGTGTATCGGTGGCGGCAATAAGCGGCTTATGATACTTTTGGGATAGCTCGTATAGATATTGATTGAACTCGATCTGGTCCTTACAATTGTGGTATTGAATTTCAAGGGCGTCGTAACGCTTTACAAGCTGTTCATACCGGTCTTTATCAAAGTCATCTACTGTATCGTTATAGCGGCGCAGAGGGCTGGCAAGGCAGGCAGAAGTGGCGAACACGTTATGAGAAAGCCCTAAAAATTCATCAAATGTAATACGTGGCTTATAATATTTATGGTTTTCGTCAAAGGATTGGCTGACCAGATTATTGATTTCAAGAACGCCTTTTGTGTTGCGGGCGATCAGCACAGTATGATAGTTGTCACGCAGTTTGTGCGGCTTATCATCGCCGGGCGCTTGGTGCAGAAGCCTATCCGTAAGGTAGCACTCGACACCGTAGATGAATTTGAGTCCGGCTTTTTCTGCAGCCAGTTTTTTGCTTGTCCAGTTCAGGATATAGCCATGGTTACTGGAGCCGATGGCTGTCATGCCATTTTTTACAGCAAGGTCTATGTAATCTTGGTACTTTGTGCAACTGTCAAGTACAGAGCCTTCGTCATCGTGTAGGTGGTAACAGAGGTAATTGTTCATATTTAAACTGCCTCGCTCTGTTTTGACTTTTTATAAATTTTGTGCTGTACAATATCCAAATCATTTGGCAAGTTTTCAAGGATAAAATCATCTATAGTAATTGACGATGGAGCGTCTACGGTCGCATAGCGTTTATCCTTATTGCGCCACAGCGTAATTTTAAACTTGTCATGTAACACTGCGATTAGATGTTCGACTTCATCATCTGTCAGAACACCTGTACAAAGATGCCAGTTAGAAAAGCTCCGGCTTGCATCATCAAGAAAATAGAGCGCAACGCCAAGTCCAGTCAAATTGTTGATGATTTCACTTTTTGGCATGTCACGAATTTCTCCAAGGTCATCAAGTACAGCTGTTGATAAACGATACGAGTCCTGACATTGATATTCTTTGCCATTAAATTTTTTTGTGCTGCAAGGCGTCATTTTAGGTGGGCTTGTTTGAATCGTCTTTAGCTGCTCATACTTCCAGTACAAATATTCCTTTTGGTCTTCTGCATGAACTTCAATATAAAGAGGTTTATCACCTTTAGTAATATGTCCATCACCAAGACGTCCTGCCATTACAATTTCGCGTTCGATAGGTGTCAGATGGGCGAAATGTCGATATGTATGCAGGTTGTAACCGTAAACATCACCGCACCATTTTTCAATAACCCGCTTAGAACAGTTGGCCTCTGCTGCCATTTCCTCATAAGATCTATGCTGGTTGATATATCTGTCAAAGCACCAATCTCTATCTTTATACATAGCAGTCATTCTACGGTCGTGTTTGCTAAACACTTTTCGGTCAAGGCCCATGCTTTTTGCTTTTGTGTAAATACCATGTTCGCCATGGCAAACTGCCTTGGCAATATCCGCGCAGGAATCACCGCGCTCATACATGGTTTTCAAAGTGGCCTCTTCTTCTTTAGTCCAATATCTTCCGAATATACCTCATCACCTCCCCTTAGTATTCCATTTTTCAGCCTCAGACCTTGTGCGCTGGACGATTTTATCTGTTTCTTTGACATCGCGGCCGGAGGCACATTTGACGCATTTGATACGCCAGTTACTTTGGCCGGTGTAGTGGCGCTCAAAATGGCCGTAACCGACGGGGACAAATTTGCCGCAGCAGTAGCAGTAGCCTGGGAATTTATTACGGGCCAATGGTGGTCACATCCTTCTTGTAGAGTTCCTCGAAACTGACAGTAGGCTCTACTGTAGTTACTGGCATGTTCCGTGCAAGGAAGTAATCGACAGCGTTTAGCGGCATGATATAAGGATCTCCGCCATGAAATTTTGGATACAAGTAGATATATTCATGATCCAGTGTACCAGCAGCCATATAGCCGTACTCTCTGCAGAAGCCTTGCAGTTTATCAATGGCGTCCTTTTCAGCTTTTGAAAGTGTCATACAATTCCTCGAAATCGATAGTTGGGGATTGCAAAGTTTCTGGCTGCGCATAGTCGCTTATATCAGGCTGCACGAACCAGGCTGTCTCGCATCGATTCCCAAACTTGTCTTGGATAACAACGGGGCCATACAATGGTAGGTCGTAGTAACCGCCGCATTGATCACAATACCAGTCCAGATAATGTTTGACTTCAATAAACCGTTTGGTCGTGTTAATAATGATTTTCTCTTTGGATATGTTTTTATCCTGTTCTGCGATGCTGTTATTCATGTTTATAGAGTTCCTCGAAATCAATCGTTGGCTCTTGTGGCTTTTCTTTAAAAGGATTTTCTAAGACAGGCATTGAATCACATAGCCGCTGGAGTGCATCGCCATACCGATACGGAGAATAGTCATCTGTCACACGAGCAGCGATTTGATTATCTGCATTAGCAAAAATTTTCTCTGCGTAGTAATCGAATTTGTCCGCATCATCGATAAGACCGTTTTCTTTTAATCTCCTTACAATTTCTTTCCAGAAATCCAAATTCGACGTACCAATAATATTCTTTTCAAAAAATTCAACAGCAGTCATTGCCATGTCCTCCGTACAGATCATCGAAACTAACAGTAGGAGTCACCATGTTGGCATCAATGTCTTGACTTGCAGTCTGCGACGAATACTTCGCTATTGCATCTTTCATAGCTCTGGACAGAAAACCGCCTTCATCCGTAATGCTGGTTCCAAACATCTGACCAAAGGAATTTGCATAATCCGCCGCATCACGCCAATAATTACGATCTTCATCGCGCAGAGAGGACAGATAGAATGTGTTATTATTGTCAAACGCATTGATTACGCTTTTATATCTGTCATAATTCCAGTAGCTCATTAGAACAGATCCTCTTCATTGTCCGGCTTGGATGTGTTTGCAGCCAGGCGGGCGTTATAGTCTTGGATGTAAGGGCAGGTTTTGCGGTGGGAGCAAAGTGCATTGCAAAAAAATTGGTTGTCCTTTGTAATTTCGCAGGGTTGCCAGGGCTTGTCTGCATCATGCGGCAGGCTTTCGTACAGGTCAGCCGTTTTATTGATGTAATCGAGGGCTTCCTGTTTAAGCTCCTCGGTATAAGGGTAAGTGCGCACGTAGGGCTTGATAGAAAACTGGTCACGGACTGCGGCAGGGAACTGATCACCGAGAATATTCGTTTTGGAAAACTCCATCATGGCCATCTCGATATCGGCTTCATCCATGCCGGATTCGCGGCAGGCGGACTCGACGGCATCCTTGATAGTGACATAGATTTTGGAGCGGTTGACGATACGGGTGAGCGGGGTTTTGGTTTTGCTGCGCTTGGTAGCGTACCAGTTGAAGTTGATGACCACATATTTGAGCATGATCCAGGCGGTGGACTTGACTTTGTAACCGGCCTGCTCGAGAGCCATGCCGTAGACGATTAGCTGACGACCATGTTCAAGTAAGTTTTCCTGCGTGAATTGGCTTGAAGTTTTCCAGTCTAAGACACTGACCGTACCGTCATCGTTATGTCTGAGAAGATCAATATAACCTTGCAGAGCGCGATTCTCGTTTACATGAAGGATAAGCAGCTGCTCGGTTTCAAATTTTCCTTTGGGCGGATAGAATGTTTTGCAGAAGTTGGTCATATCGGCGACCCATTTATCGCGGATGCTTGTACCGCCGCGAAAATCATGCGGGAAGTCGAGACCGAGCATTTCAAGGTTGTCCAGCTCAGAATTAAGCGAGGGCAAAAGGTCAGCTGTAGTGCCTGTGCCGTCAATAATATTTTGAAGGCAGTCATGGATTTTGCCGCCCAAAACACCGTAGCAACCATTGATGCCGCGGTCGTGCAGTATGTAAGTGCGCCAGGACTGATATAGGCATTGGTTAATGCAATTGAGCTTGGATATGGAATATACATTGACCCCTTGGTCATAGAGTTCCTGGAGTCTTGGATCTTTGGCTCTTTCAGCCATCTAACCACCTCACTTTCGTTTTCATAATTTCGATATAGGCTTCACGGCCGAGGTCTGCCGGGTTTGCTTTACTGCCCTTGGGGATGATCTCGCCATCGGCATCCCAAACATAGCCGACCTTGTTTTTAAGGATCTGGTTATTCTGGATAAGCTTTTTGGCTTCCTCGCGGATGGCTTCTTCCTCAAGACCTTCGTCCAGGGCAAGAATGACCCGCTTGGGCTGCATGGAATTGATCATGGCTGCCTGGGCCTTGGAGACATGACAGCCGCATAAGCCCAGTGCCAGGCCGCAGCCTATGGAGTGCATCTGCATGGGAGCCTTTTCACTCTCGTACAGGAACACGCTGCGGCGCTCGACAATGTGCTGGTAGTTATGCTGCAAACCGAAGAGGGTCTTACTGCGGGAGCATGCAACGATAGGGAGCCAGCGATCCTCGTGCGGGCAGTCAGGGTCATTGCTGCGCCCCATAATGCCGCAGAGTTCGCCGTTAAAGTTTCGTTCCGGCACGGTAATGCGATTGGACGTATCATCATAGCCGACCTGGAACAGCTCCTGAGTCTTATAGTCGATACCGCTGCGGAAAAACTGAGTGTTCAGCTTACCGAGATAAGGATCTAAGGCTTCCTCCGGGATAGAGGGAACGTCAAAATCGTTCTCATCATCCGGCATCAGAGCCAGGTAAAAACCGTGGAACGGATATCTTGTTTTGATAGAGAGAGCACCTTCATCCAGCCCTAAGACCGTGGCAGCGAGCTTGAGGCTTTCTGGAAAAGTGCAGTTTAACCGTTTCATGATCAGGGTAAAAATGTCGCCCCGGTCATTGGTAGAGAAGCAGTAGAAGCGCAGGGTCTCCACGTCCAGGACCATAGAGGTAGGATTTTGGCCCTCGGAACGGGAGAAACGGAACTGGCGCTTGGTAGGATTGTAGGATATGGGAAAGTATTCAAGCGTTTCAAGGATAGTAAAGACCTTATCCTCGTCACCTGCGATTTCCTGATGGAGAAGTGCCGCGTTCATGTGGCAGCACCTCCTTTAACGCGCCATGGCAATGTGATCGTCCCGGATCTTACAGTAACCGATTTCGCGCCAGCGGTTCCAGGTGAAATCAACTTCGTACAGGAATTGCTGGTTATCCTCGTCGTTACGGGTTTTATCCAGAAAGGCGACTATGTACTTTTTGGTTTTATCGAGAGTGATCGGAGTGGTGAACTTTTCCCAGGTGCCATCGGCGTTTTTACCGCGGGTATAGGCGCGGCAGTCGTAACGCTCGCCGGTGTATTCATCCTCCCAGAGAGGACGCATATAGAGCATCTCGGAAAAGACCTCTTTGATCTGTTTGGAGTTGGAGAGGCAGGTAGCATCCAGGAAGCGTTTATCCTTGGCATACAGGGCCAACTGGTAGGTACAGACAACGGCCACATTCTCCCGGCTGGCAGTCTGGAAGACTTTGCGGCTGGCCTGCAATAGCTGGCGGTACATCTCCATATTGGAATCATCGTCTGATTTCATAGTGTCCCAGAGGAACAGCTGGAAATCCAGCTTGGAATATTTGCGGATGGTTTTGCAGACGCGGGCGGTATCGTTATCGAACATTTTAACGAACTTGATATTGCCCTTATATTTCTGCTGCGTGATCTCAGCAGCCTTGGCAAGAATTTCATTTTGCTCTTGGCTGAAGTTGCCGGTTTTAAGGCGCTTGCGGGTCAGCTTCCAGTAATTGAGATCATGCGTGAGTACATGGACAAGCTGGAGCTGCTTATAGGCTTGGATCTGCATCTCGTTGGAGATGATGCAGCACTTGATGCCGGACTCGGCCATAGGAAGGATGATATTCTCGAACACGAAGCTGGTTTTGCCGGTACCGGAGAAGCCGCCAAACATAGTCAAATCGCCCTTGGGGATGCCCAGGGTAGCATAATTCATGCGCGGGCAGTTTTTACCGTAGGGAAGCCCCTGAGATGTGCCCTTGTTCAGCTCGGAAATGAACGAGTTATCACAGTAGACATCCTCGACCTTCATATCCTTGGCGGTGCTGATGCTGATCTTATTGAGCTCCAGATCAAAGTAATCATAAACATCGGCACTGGAGCGGTCATCGAACTTGGAGACATCGCTGAAAGAATCAAAGAAGCTGCCGCATAGATCAGAAAGCAGATTCAGCTTGACGATCTTATCGAAGTAGCCCTCGACATTATCGGGGTTGACGAGCTTGCGCATATCCTCGACATTTTTATAGCCTTTCAGCTCCAGGAATTTGGTGCGGAGTTCCGGCTTATCGTTGGTATACTCGTTGACCGTGACGTGATCGAAGGATTTATAACCGGCATCGTACATGGCGCGGCCGAGATTGAAGTAGAACTTGGCGTCCTTGGTTTTGATGGTTTCATCCTTGCCGGTATTCAGGCGGGCGTAATCATCATAGAGAAGCGGCTCGATCCAGAGACACATGACAAAGGGCATCTCGACCTGCTCACGACCGGCATTGATTTTGGATAAACATTTTTCTAACTCGATAGCACATCACCCCTTATTCATCATCGTCGTCCTGGAAGAAGGACAGATCGCGGCTGGGTTTAGCAGCGTAGCCGACATCGGCAAAATCTGTGGCATCTTCCGCTCGAAATTGTGTTTCTTGCCGCTTGATAGAAGCCTCGGCGCTTTCGCGGCGCTTTTTGGCTTTATAGACATCGTTGATATGGTTTTTGACGACAGCCATAATGTAAGAAGCCCGATTGTATTCACTGGAAAAAGATTTGGTGCGCATGGCATTCTCCAACTGGGGTTTACACTGCTCCAGCGTTTCGAGGATGGTTTCATTGCCATAAAACGAAAGCTGTTTGATGGAGCGTGTAATGCTGGTGGGGAATACCATTGACGGATCGAACGCCAGAATGTCGTGAATAATATCCATAATGCTTTTGTAGACCTCGGCATCATGGGTGCGCTGTTTATAGAGCGCCTCGGACTTATAGTAATGACCGTCGGGAGCTTTGAAGAAGGTAAGGCTTGTGCCGCGCTCACCAGTGACGAAGCACTTGACGGGGCGGCCTTTTGGCGCAGGAGTTTTTTTTGCCATGCGCACCACACTTTACGCCGTGAACAGGGAAGCGATCTGCTTTAGGGTCTGGATAGGCAGGTCAGGATCAGAGAACTTGGCATAGCCTGCGTTGTTCAGCATCGTTTTGGCCTGGGACTTGAGGTCGGCATCTGCAGTGGAGAAGCCAGCCTGAATGGCGGAGATGAATTCGTCACGAGATTCTTCGTCAACTTCTGCCTGACGTGCAACCTTGTCACGAGAACGAGAAACATCGGCTTGCTTGATCATCTCTGCCTGTTCCTTTTTGACGGTCTTTTCAAAATCATCATCCGTCATCTTTTTGGTGGTGCTAGAGGATTTGACACCCTGCTTGAATGCCTCGATGAATTCTTTGGGGTCAAGACCAATCGTATCCGGCAAATCATTAAAGCGAGAGCCCGCATCAATGGTAGACGTACCGCGCAGATGGAACACGCGCTTTTCGTCCGCGATCTTGCCGCCGTTGATGTTGCGCTCCAGTGTTCCGACAATTACCATCTGAGCATTATCAGCAATAGCGCTGTACGTGCGGTCCTGCATCAAATTCGTCAGCTGTTCGTATTTTTCGCCAGTCAGAGGATCAGTGCGCTCCTTGAACTTGGTATGAGTAAGAATAAAAACTGCAATACCTGCACGATACAAGCGAGTAAGCTGATCCTGAATCAGTTTCACGAGGCGCTCAGGACCGCGATTATAACCGCCCCATGCTTCCAGCAGAGACTTGCAGTTCTTGCCGGTTTCCTTACGACAAATACGCAGTGTTTCTGCGGCAGCGATATCATACAGAGTATCGAAAGTGTCGAAACAAACGCCCTTGATGCCGTACTCCTTATTGTTATCGATTAGATCGTCAATAATCTGAACAAGGCCGCGATGATCGGTCTCTTCGTCATACTCGGCATCCCATTCAAGGGCTTCTTCAACCTGCAAATTATCAAGTGCATGGAAGCCGGATTCAGTGCCGCAGGAAATCAGAAGCCCTTTAGAAGCATCGCCCCATGCTTCGACAACAAAATTGCGCCACCATGTTGTTTTACCGAATTTTCGCGGGGAAAGAATCAGGTACGGTGCCTGATAACTGCCAAAATCACATTTGACAGTGTTCATCTTAAATGCCATTAACTAATCTCCTTTACGTAACTTCATAGAATTGTCGTATGAATACTGACCATAATATTTAAGTTCAGCTTCTTTACGGACTTTTACAGCTTCGTCAAAATCAGAAAAAGTCCCAAGGTTTATCTTCTTTTTATTTACATTGATAGAAGCTCTCCATTTACCAGAATCGTTGCGCTTGCACACGCCTGGACACCCTGAAGTATTTGAACTTAGTCTTTTTCGATTTGTGTTATTTTGACAACTTGTAACGATTCGCAGATTTTGTTTGCGATTATCAGATTTATCATGATTGATATGGTCAACGATCAAATTATTTGTATAACGGCTTTCTTTGAGGCCCATAATTACACGATGAAGATATAGCATTTCATCATAAGTGCCTGGTTTATAACCAACTACATAATCATGGTGAAAATACCATGCGACATCTTTTATTTTTTCGTAATCATTTTTATCGAAAATAAATTGACGACCATTCTTCGTTGTGCATACACCATATTCATAAGAATCAAGGTCATACGTGCAAGCACATTTTCCACATGATTTTGTATGCCCACTGCGTAAGCAATTTTTAGACACGATCTTTGTATTTCCGCAACTGCATTTGCAAAGCCAATATGTCCTTGTACTTTTGCCGTCTTTGCATTTTTCAGAATGGTCATACCCAAGAACTTTTAACTTCCCGAATCGTTGACCAGTAATGTCTTTTAATGCTGAAATAACAATCACCTGTTATAATTTTTATTAGAAATATTCCTCTTCATCGGCAGCTGCTTTTGTTTCGGTGACCTCGAAGGGCAGGTCGTCCTTTGCTTTGGCCTTTGGCTTGGCAGCGTTCTTTTCCATGTCGTCGATGGATTCATCCTTGGTGGGGACATAAATCTCGTCCTCGAACTCGGAGATCTTATGGCCGGTGTCTACTGGGCCTTCCTTGTAGTCACCAGTAAAATCCGGGGTGTAGAAGCGCAGCTCGGAAATGCGATCGCCGAAGATCTGGCCGCGGGGACGGAAATCTTCGAGAGTCTTTTCGCCCAGTTCGATCTGCATCTTCTGAAGCTTGTTCAGGCAAGATTCATCGAACTCGACCTCGGGGGCACCATTGACAACGCGGATGTCCCACATCATAGTCTGGGGAGTTTTGGCCTTGGTATCGATCAGTTCATTGCGGTACTCAAACTGGGTCTTCTGCTTGGCATCGCCCATGTTAAAAGCATTCGTATTGAACACAACGGTCAGCGGCAGGTACTTGCAGGGATTCTCCTTGTCAACATACTGGGGAACATAGCCGTTGACGTAGATCTTGCCGGTCTCTTTAAGATCGGACTTATCCACGCAATCCTTCCAGTAGGTAAGTGGGACCATGATAGACAGCTTCTTTTTATCGCCATCGCGGCGCATCCAGACACCATCAATATTGAAATTGCGGCGCAGGACGCCCTTGTTGTCATAGCGGACACTCATATTGCCGGTGACGCGGATATCCTGCTTATAATCGCGCAGCTCGTCGGCCAGGTACTGAATAAAATCGTATTCGGTAATGAACTCCTTGATCTCGCCATCTTCGGTGCCGACATTGGTGCGGAACTTACGGTAACGGGCGACATTTGCGATCACATCGGGATCTTTGCGGTCAGCCCAATCAACATCCATAGCCTGATTGTCAGAATTATAGGTATGGATCGTGTCGCGGATAGAACCGTAAAGGCCGCAGAACTCCATATTCGTGCCGACCTTGATGCCGAAATTGAGGCGGACAGCCTTGGCACCGTACCGAGTGGTGCTTTCGGTCAGGAAATTCTTGCCGACAGACGGAGTGCCGGTAAATGTAAAACGGATGTTCGTATTCTGTTTTGCCATGTAAAAACTCCTTTAAATATAATTTACGTGCCGTTAATTGTAGGGCGAAAAATTTATGAATACAACGGCGAATTGCCATCGCAATCATCAGTAAAATCATCATCGTCGCAGTCAGCATCGCCATAAAGCAGGTCCTCGTTAAACTGGACGATAGGGGAGACCTCGCACAAGTTGGCCATGGTCTCGGCAATTGTATCGACACAATCGTTGCAGATGGTCATATCGAACAGGTCGCCATCATGCTTGGAGCCATAGCCGAAACGGAACTGAGTGCGCAGGCCATAGCCTTCGAGATCAGGGAATACACGTTTGCATTTATTGCAGATAAACATGAACAACCTCCTATTTTAAGCGCAGCACGTTTTGCACCGCGAAAAGTTCTTCTGGCGTAGTTGTGATGATGCGGATTTTACGATTGTAGTCGAGGCTCATCAGGCTGAGCAGACTTTTGGCATTGGCCTGACTGCCGTTGGAATCTATGACCTGAACGTCGATACATTCCTGAGCGACGGCCTGCAGGCGCTGACACTGGGCGAAGCAATCGATCTTGGTGATAAAATCATACTGGCCGCTCATACAGGTTCGCCCCTCTCTGCAAAGAACTGCTTGCGCAGGGTGATGATATCATAGCCGCGCTGCTGTTTGTAGTTGCGGAAGTTTTCATCCTGGTTATATTTTTCCCGCAGGAAGCCATAGAAAGCATTCTCGACTGCGTCCGTAAGCTGGGCGGTGTTTTGGATATAGCCCCAGCGGCGGACAGAATCTGCCACACTGCGCATATGCTTCCATTTGGAGTAGTAATCTGTTTTGAGCTTGGTCATGAAACCTGCTGCATCCTCGAACACGAAGCCCTCAATATATTCATTCCAATATTTATAGCCGGGCATGCTGGCTTTTGTGTAGAAATCCAGGAACTCCTGCCAGGTGTTGAGCGTAGCTGCATGCTCCTTGACGGCCAGGAAGAAATCTGCATCATTCTCGGCCAGTTCCTTATAGGGCGTTTTACTGAATGGGATCTGATTCTTGACCTTGTCCAAAAGAACCAGATGCTGCGAATTGTACTCGATAATATGCGGATCTTTTACCGGGTCAATGACCTCGTACAGATAGGTGCTGTCAGAGTCACGCAGGGTCTCTTTGACGCGATTCCAGTTATAGGAATCCTTTTCATACCATGTCTCGGTAAAGATGCGGCGGAAATTCTCGGCATAGTCGCCGCCGATGGAACCCTTGGAGCAGAAACGCAGGTCATCATTGTCAGCGTCATAGCTTAGCAGACCCAGATAGCCGTTCTCTTTACGGTAAACTTCCACCGGGAATTTCAAATTGGCCTTGAGGTAATCCAGGCTCGTTGTAGCGTGGATGCGCCGCAGCTCATCAATGCGGAAGAACTTTTCATAGCCGCGGGCTACGATCTTATCCTTGGCTGTATCGATAAACAGGCCGCGGGCAAGAGTTGTGCGCTCGTTCCAGTGCGCATGTTTGAACGCCTGACTGGTAAAGTTGAAGGCGGAGATATTGCCGAATTTGGATTCCCGCACGTCCGGGTCTTTGCGAAGAGCCTCAACCAGATCAGCGACCGGCGTATCGTGTTTGATCTCCAGCGGCTTTTCCTCTGGCTGACGGAATACAGTATTGGGCGTTTCGTGCTTGATGGTACTGCCAAAAGCAAGCTCCACACCGCGCAGACAGCCGCCAAATTCAATATGTCCCTCCAGCAGACAACACTTGGAATTATCCGGTAAGATGGGGTAATCCTGGATGTTGCGGTGACCGAAGATATGGATGGTGTCGGAATCATGCCAGGAATCGATAATGCCCGGCAGGTCCTCGTATTTGCCGACACCGTGGATCATCTGGCGCGTAGGGATCTTGATAAGGGCCAGCGGGTCGGTTGCATCAAACTTGGCGATGCCACCATGGCAGACGAAATAGTCCTGACCCTGGAAGCTGAACCAGGCGCACTGATGAAGGCGCTGATACAGGCGGCTGACGGCCTTTTTATCAATACCGGCTGCGTCCAGTTCCTTGCGGGTGAACTGCTCAAAGTCGCGGCTGTTGGCGTTTTGGTCATGTGACCATTTATAGAGCCAGCGCTCGTGATTCCCTTCCAGCAAAATCACATTGGGTTTATCTACGATGGAGAGCAAAAACTGCACTACCTGGACATTTTCAAGGCCGCGGTCAATATAATCGCCGCAGAAGATGTATATTTCATCGTCCTGGATACCGCCGATATCGGACAGATACTGTTGCAGACAGGTATTGCAGCCGTGAATATCACCGATAACATGAACTACCTTGTACGGATCGAGATTTGCTTTCTTATAGGAAATTTCAGCAATGGCGTTGTCCCGTGTAAGCACCTTGATGCCTGCAGGAATCTTTTGTGCAGCGAAGCGGGCGTACATGTTATCAATGACGGATTCCGGCACCTGTTTCATGGGCGGACGGCTTGCATTACGGCGCTTACATTCCGCAATAGGCAGGCCGGTCATATCCACCACGTAGATGCGGTAGCGGTACTGTTTAGCGAGGGCCTTATACCGATTCATCTCAGATGTTTTGGAGTTGGTAGCGTCAATGACTGTGAAGCAGCCGTTCTGCATACGGGTTTCGAGCATCTTGAACAGCGTTTCCCATACGAGCTTATCCTGCTTTTGGCTGATCGTCAGGCTGCCGTTTGTTGCCTGGACGGGGGAGGAGCACTGCATGCGGATCTCATCGGCGCTGAGGGTGTACTGTTCCAGTCCATGCTCTTTTATGTAAGTGGACTTGCCGCAGCCGGGAGCGCCGCGGAAGAGAAGAAGCGTTCTCATTCATTCCACCTCACCGTTTAACATTTTTGAAACGGATGAATTCCGGCAGCTGGATATCCAGAGCATGATAGAGCGAGACACATTTTCCGATCCATTCGTTATAGGTATCCTCGGACATCTTTTTGGCGGTTCCAAAACCTCGAACGTCCGTATTCAATCCCCTGCAATGGACACATTCGATGGTGCTGCCGTGTTTGTGCCAGCCTACGTCGCCGCCGTTCATGGTGACATAATGAACGAGTTTGGCAATGGCATCCTGGGCTGTGCGAATTTCTTCCTCGGTCCAATCCTCGTAGGCAGGCATCTTTGCCTCGGCGTGTTCACGCAGAGCGTTTTCGACCGCGATGTGAGCGGTTTTGTGGGCAGCCTTTTTATCGTTGGCTGGGATGTCAAAGGAAAGGTGGATGGTTTCTGGTTTGGTCGCCAACTCGATTTCATCCTCGACCAGCAAATATACGGACTCTTTGACCTCGTAGGTATACTGATGCAGAGTTTCAAAATATTGAAAGCAATCAATCGTATACACATCACCCTTCGTTAGGGTAATACGAGCATCCTTCCCGTTTTCGATATAATGGATCTTTTTGACAAGACGAACCTTGTCGCCCTTTTTAAACTTAGGCTTTACCAATAAACATCACTCCTTGTAATAAAAATCAGTTAAATCATCGACAAATTTGGCAAGGTAACCGTTGCCGTGATCCGGGGAAGAACGGAACACTTTAGCGCCTTTGGGGATATCAGGCTCATGAGAGAGCCACCAGGCATTATCTATGCGGCCGCAGATGGTACAGTAGCTGATCTTAGCGAACCAGAGAACCTCTTTGCCGCTGACGGGGCTTTTATAATGGTCCTCGGCATAGGCGATTTCGTAGGTATGCTTATGATCGGCCTTGCCACGATGGGGCTTGCGTTTGCGGGCGGACTTTTTGGAGACCTCGTCATAGTCGGATTCCATAACGTATTCATCGTGCAGGGTTAAGGGATTATTAAGAGTTTTCATCGGACAGCGTCACCTCGATTGTTATGTGAATCAATCCTTTTTATGAAGATGGGCACGGATACCGATGGCGGAATCGGTGACAAGTCCCGCGATAAAACAGCCGACGAGCAGCGCTGCGAAAACAGGAATGGAGAGGATAATCATTTCGTACCTCAATTTTCGATCATCTTGAACATGACATCGGTGCGGCGGTTGGCAGTCTTACCTTCCTCGGTATTGGGGTCACCGATCATCTTGGTATTGCCATTGCCGATGACAACGATGCGGCTGCCATCAATGCCCTGGCTTGTCAGGTAATTGGCCACGGTCTGAGCGCGGGAATAAGAGAGCTGTTTACCGGCTTCGCTTTCCTCGCCAACCTGGTTGATGTTGCCCTCGATCTGGATAATAGCGCCGTCCAGAGTCTTGGCGATCTCAACAAATTCATTGAGGGTAGAGGCGGCTTCGGCCTGATCCAGGAACTTGGCGGTATCGGGTACGAAGTTGACGGTGCAGGACTTGGTGAGCATGGAAGCGTAGTCTACAGCGGCGGCTTTCTGCTCCTGAGTGACCTCGACTTTATTGGTGACAGCGGTATTGGACTTGTACTTATCAGCCAGAGCTTCCAGATAGGCGGTATCAAAAAGCGTATTGACGGCATCGCGGTCCACGGTTTCGCCCAGAGACTCCCAGATGGTACACATATCGTTATAGGTCTGGGGTGCGGTATCGGTCAGGATCTCCATGTTATCGGCCCAGTTGGCAAGCTTGGCATGATCGCAGTCAGCGGCAATGGAAGCGTCATCGGCAGTAGAGTACATAGGCATGACCTTGCGAATAGAGTCAAAATCGGTCTTATAAAGGCTCTCAGCCTGCAGGACACCATCGATGAACTTGGAGACGGTATCGGGGTGGGCGGCAGCCCAATCGGCATCAAAGACAATACCGTCCATGATCAGGGTAGAGGATGCGGTGGTATCAAAGACGATGACAGAATTGGTGGATTCCTCGGCCTGGGAGAGGTACGGTTCCCAGGTAGCGGCGACATCGATCTGACCGGCAAAGAAAGCCTTGGCGGCATCATCCGGGGTATCGAACATGATCAGGTTATCGAGGATCTTCTGCTGGTCGGCGGCGCTGAGATCAGATTTCTGGACAAACCAGGCAACCAGGGTCTCGGCCTCGGAAAAAGAGGGGACACCGATGCGGGCATTAGGCCAAGTGGAAATATCAGCAAAATTCGTGCTGGCAATGATACCGTCACCACCGTAGGAATAGTTGGTATAGAACGGCATAATGACATTCTTACCGGCTTCCTTGAACTTCTGGCTGAGGAAAGCAACACGGTTGGTGGTGTAACCTGCGGCCTGCAAATCGCCGGAGATGAGGGCATTGGAGGACTGGGTGGCATCATTGATGATATTGATGTTGACCTTGATGCCGAGCTGGTCGAAGATAGAGCCGGGCTGAGTGGTCAGGCCCCCTGCACTTTGAAGGATAGGGGCCCAGCCGATCCATTCATCCAGAGACAGATTGATGGTGTCGTCATCCGCAGTAGTGACGGCAGGCTTGGAATCATTTTTGGTAGTGGTGCTGACAGCATTGGCGCTGGCGGCGGGTTTGGGGGCAAGATCATTTTCGATAATGCCGGATTTGAAAACGGCGAAGATGGCGATTGCCAGGACCAGAACCAGGCAAAGGATCTTAGCCGCAGGGGTCAAACGAAAGCGTTTCATTATAGTTCTCCTTAGCGTTTTTCTTTCTGTTTAGGGGTGACAAATTCAATAGTGGGACGTTTGGTGGTGCTGGGGAGCGAAGCCGGACTGCGCAGGGAATCGAGAAAATCATCGACCGCGTAGTCATCACTCTTTTCATCGGCACGGGTGACACGGGTATTGAGCTTGGCTTCATGCACAATACGGGAACCGGCGGCACGCTCGGAACCGGCCTTGACTTCCTCGTCAATCGCACCGAGCAGGCGCTTGGAAGCGGAATCGCGGCGGAGTTCATCGAGATCATCATAGGCGGCCTCAACATCACGGTTGGTTTTGAGCTGTTCGACAACCAGATTCTTTTTGGCGCGGATGTCTTTAAGCTCTTTCTCCCGCTGGGTGAAGATGTCCCGCGCCTGGGCCACGGCGGGGGTGAGCTGGTTGACGGTGTCGGCATACTGTTTGGCGACGAGAATGGAATCCTGACGCTTCTCGGCATAGACACGGGCGGTGGCTTCATCGCCGCGGGACATAGCTGTGCGGGCTTTGGATTCATACTCCTGCACCTCACGGTTGGCTTTATCCCGTGCTTTGATGGCGGTTTCGAGGCGACCTGTCATGCGCTTGAGGGCATCGGAGGCTTTATTGTATTTATCCTCGGCTTCCTCGATGGCTTTGGAATAGATAGCCGCGGCGCCCTCGGGCGTTTTGGCTGTATCTTCGACAAAGAGGTTGAGAAAGCCGCCCAGCAGAACACCGAGTTTTTTGCGAAACTCCGGGAAGAGGAGCAGGACAGCCGCCGCGCCGCCGACACCGCAGAGGATCAGCAGATTACTGAGCGGCATCAGGAGTCACCTCCGTGGCACCGATAAATGCAAGGGTGGAATTGATCTTGGCGATTTCATCCTGAACCGCGGTGGAAAGCATATCGCCGTTCTGCACGAGCTGCTGGATGGCTTCTTTATTGGCCTGGATCTTGGCTTCGTAATCTTTGATTTCTTCCAGCAGAGCGGTGTGTTTATTCTCGTAATCCTGCATGGTGGCGTTGAACGTATCAGAAAGCAAAGCTTTACGGCGGTCAGAATCATCCTGGATACTCTGAATAGAGATGCCGAGGGTGCCCAGCAGATTGACGATGATTGTCTTGGAAGTCTTTTCCGGGGTTTCCGGCGGGATGGTGGCCAGCAGCTCATTGACCTTATAGACCGAGGTGGAAGTATCAGTCATGTCGTTGACCTGGTAGATCTGAGGAATAATATCGTTTGCTGCAGCATCCGGCGAAACAGTGGCCGGTTCTACAGGCGGGGCGACATCAAAGGCACAGTTGAGATTCGGCTCTTCTTCCGGCTGGGTAGGGACGGACTCGACAAGGCCGATCTTTTCAAAGAAATTCATAGTTCCTCCTTAAAATGTAAGAATTGTATCGCACATCAGCTTGGCTTCGGCCTGGCTGTGTGTTACTAAGAGAATGGTGTTTTGCAGCGCCTTATGCTGCCGGAGCACGAGAGCCTGCATGGCGGCGCGGGTGGATTCATCGAGGGCGGAGAGGGGCTCGTCCATAAGTAAGATCTGCGGCTTTAGGTAAAGGACGCGGGCAAGGCTGAGACGCTGCTGTTCGCCGCCGGATAACTGGCGTGGATAATCATTTTGGTGAGAAAGAAGCCCTACTGCCGAAAGCATTTCCCGGGCAAGGGTTGGCTTTTGCGGTTTGTGCTGGATCTTATTGCAGATGAGAACGTTATCGAGGCAGGTAAGCCAATCGAAATTTGTGTTGTGCTGGCACATCATCGTGACAGGGGCGTTCGATTGGAAGCTGCCGGAGAATGGCGGGATGACACCGCTCAAAGTCTTGAACAAGGTCGTTTTGCCCTTGCCGGAAGGAGCGAGGATGCCGGTAATAGAACCATCGAACGTGCCGGATACAGGGCCAAGAAGGGGAACATCATAGCCGACAACAAGTTCATTCAGTTCTAGCATCTTGGAACCTCCAGGAGAAAAAGTGGTGGATCAGTTTATTGGCCAGCCAGTCAAAGGCCATGCTGACAAGGATAATGGTGAGAATACCGGCAAAGGAAATGGCGGTGCGGCCGCGGGCGGTACTGGTATAGATGATATAGCCGATACCGTATTTGGCATTGATCTGTTCGCAGACGGCGATGTAAGTCCAGCCGATACCATACATCATGGTGAAGGTTTGCAGGATACTGGGCAGGGTACTGGGCAGCAGAACCATAGTAAGAATCTGGAAGCGATTCATGCCGAGAGTGCGGGCAGTAAGCATCAAATCCGGGCTGACCTCTTGAAAGGCGAGAACAACACTGGGCAGCATGTAGACGAAGGTTGCCAGAAACAGGAAACTGATCTTCATCTGTTCGCCGATACCGAACCACAAAATCAATAGCGGGTAAAAGGCTGTGATGGGCAGAAAACGCATGAGGTTGGTAATGGGTAAGATTATTGCCTTAGCCGTAGACGAGTAAAAGACCAGCATACCGAGTGGCAGACTGACCGCAGCGGCAAGCAGGCTGGCGGCTGTAATGCGCCAAAAAGAATAGACAAGACCGTAAACAAGCTGGCCGTTTGTAAGAAGGGAAACAAATTCATCCAGAACGCTGGCGGGGCTGGGAACAAACAGCGGAGAGACGGCCATGGAAGCGAGCTGCCAGAGAATAAGAACCAGGGCAAGCGGCAGAACGGTCTTGATTTTAGATTTCATCATCTACCTCGGTATCGAATTTCTCTCGCTTTTGCTTTCTGCGATAATTGCGGGTGAGCGAGTCTTTTATCCATTTCTTACGTTTTGAATTTGCAATAAGACCATACCACCGACACTCTGCCAACTGCCACTCGAAATCCCATGCTTTGCCATCTCTACATTTTTTATGTGCTGACTTTTTCATTGCAAGACACCTCGTAAAAATCTATTCAAAACAGGACATTTGCGCACAATGCCCTGGGATTGGCTGAAAAATGGGCATAAGAAATACACCCTACCGAAAAACCGGGTTTCGGCAGTGTGATAGGGTGTATAAGTTATGGGTTATTCGTTATCTTGTTGCAGCGGGAATAGCTGCATCAATTCCCCCGGACGAATGGGGACACCACGAATGGTAGCCGCGCCGCCTTTCAGTTCGTAATCAATATGCAGCTTATTACAAACCTCGATAGCGATTTCGGTTGCGGACTTGCCGGTGTTTAGAAAATCATCCATGTGTATCACCTGTTCAAATCAATATCCAGGGCGAGACATTCATCCATCCAGGCGACGATATCGCGGTTGAATACCTCGCGGGCATAATCATCGGGATAGGTAAGACGAAACCAATCCTGCTTAGCTCGGATCTGCTGCTTGATCTCGGATGTATCATAGCCGGAATATTTCTCAGCCCAGATCAGGAAGCGCGGGATATTCCAGCCCCAGACATGCTCGTTGTAGGGGATAGGGCAGAAGTTATCAACGTCAGAGGGTTGGAACGGCTTTACGCCCTTATAGCGAATGAACAGAAAATCATCCTTGAACATGTGATTGGTAAACAGGTTGGGACGATAACATAGTTCCTCGATCCCTTTAGCGCAGAGAAAGCCGTCCTTATAACCGTAATATGATCCTCTCAGATACCAGGGCGGCATATCATGGACTGTCAGCTTGGTCTTGTAGCGGCCATTGCTGTACAAAACGGATTCGTCCGCAGGCGCTGATGTTGCAAACCGGTACTTGCCGCAGGAGTAATAGTTGGCGTGCAGACGGCTCATTCGGCGTCCAGAGCGGCCAGCTGCGCCTGAATCTCTGCCTCCGACATATCATAGAGTGCCTGATTCTGTTTCTTGGCGAGGACTTCGAGCAACTGCTGGCGGCGTTCGGCATTCTCGCGGGCGGTCTGGGCCTTGGCCTTATCCGCCAGCTTGACGGAGACGATATGCTTGACGATCTCGATCTTGTTGGAAAGTTCGTTCTGCTCGGTGGTCTTGGTGCCCAGCAGGGATTCCTCGCCGGTGGTCTTGAATTCTTTATTAAGGGTCTTAAAGATGCTGTCAAGGTTCTGAACGCTCAGATCCCAAAGATCCTCGGTGCTGATCCAGCCCTTGAAGGGGAAACGGTACTTATTGCGGGTTGCGATTTCAAACAGTTCCATAGTAGTTACCTCTTTCTGTGGTTTAAATTACGACCTTGAGCACGCGCTCGGTCTGGCCTTTAACTTTGACGATAAAGGAATCGTGACGGGTGGAGGAGAAGCCTACGCCGGAGAGCTGATCATCGACAGGCTGTACAGCCATCTGAGAGCCGAGAGCTTCAAAGACGCGCTTGTGAGTCAGCAGCTCCTGCTTGATAAATTCATTGTAGAAGCCATTGAGCTTGTCCGGGTTCTGACAGCCCTTGAGCATGAAGAAATAGTGGCGATTGCCGATGCCGGTCTGTTCGTCCCAGTAGTTGGGGGAGTACATGGCAACACTGACAGGTACAAACTGATTCGTGCTGATGTTCCAAATATTGCGGCTGGAGATGGCGGATTTGAGTTCATCTTTGATGGTGAACTTGCCGTCCTTGAGCGTGACGGTGGCCACAGGGACATTCGTGCCGGTAGAAATCGGGCGGAGGTATTCATACTGATGGACCTCACCGTTGGCTTCGATCTCAGCGATAAAGCCGTTGTTTCCGTCGCGGCTGGCAAAGCAATGGACATAGAATTTATAATCACCATCGGCCATCTTCTGCAGCATGGGCCAGGTGATATTTTCAACGGCAGGAACATTCTTGCTGGGGTGCGTAATATCAACATCCAGATTGCCGCCGGTAGAACTACGGCGATTGGCATACCAGATATGATCAATAGGTGTGCTACAGTGTGCATCTTCATCCGAACGGTCCCAGTCATCAGGTTCATCGTTCCACTGGATGGAGAAGCGGAGCACGCCATCGACCTTGCCGCCTGCACGCTTGACATTCTCGCGGATATCGGAATCAGCCAGATTGCCCGTGTAGGCCCATGCGAAAGCGTTATTCCATTTGAACATCGTTTTGGCGTCGGGATTGACAGGGGCGGTCAGCGAAACCATGTTCTTAGAAAAGCGGTTCTCCATGAACAACTCCAGCTCCCTGGCGATGGGCAGGACATCCGAGATGAATTTATCAATACCGATCTCCTCTACATGGGAGAATCGTTTTGGATCAATGGTGACCTGCTGTTCCATAGCGGCAAATGGGTCTGCGGCTGCACCGTTCATACGCATGACGGCATCGCGGTTGGCAAAGAGGATATTGTTGACGCTGATATCATCGAGGCGGGCAAAGCGGCGTGGCAGGGAATCCATATAACCGAGTTCCGTGACGGTTTTCTTGGCATCCTCAAGCATTCGTTTTGTGAAGATAGCCTTGGGACGCTTATAGTTGGCAGGGGCGACCACACGCTCATAAGCAGTTACAGCGGCGTTGACATCCTTGCCGTCTGACAAATCAATGAGCAGTGTGCCGATGCTGGTGTTGCGGATGCGGGCGAGAGCGGGGTTCATATTGATGACATCGACCCACGACTGCAACTCTTTTTGTCCTGCGGTCATAGCGTTGTACTTTTCCTGATAGGAGGCAAGCTGTTCCAGCTGGGACTTCCACTCGGCACCACGGTAGAGGCTGTTCTGTGCAATGAGTTCCAGCACTGTCTGCGTAGCGTCGAGCGTCAGTTCACTCATGGAGCGCAGGAATACATTGCGGTCATCCCGGATACGGGCGGTCTCTGAGTTGATGTCGCGGGTGGTGTAAGCGCAGCGCGGCGTGTTGACGAAGAAATGATTCCATGTTAGAACCTTGTTGCCGTTTTCATCCCGCTCATAGCTGCTGGCGATGCCAACGGTAGGCTCATGAGTCAGAAAAACATCCTTGATAGGCTTAGACTTGACATAGACGGAGAGGGCATCGACAACTGGCTGATAACATTCCGGCGAGGTAGTGTCAAAGTCCCAGATGGTTTCGATTCGGTTATCACGAATAGCGACCACACCGCCCATCGTTTTAATGAAATGGCGGCAGCAGGAGCAGTCAAATTCACGCCGGACACGATAGATGGGGTTTGTACCGGCGGGGAAGGAATCGAGATAAAGGTTCCAAAGTTCATCCGGATCGAAATCGACACGGTAAAGTGCGGCGGCGTCCTTGGTCATGGAATCAAAATGAGCCATGAATTTGTGGTGAAATGAGTGGAATGACATGATAGCCATAAACGGTCTCCTTTTAAAAATGTTTGATGTAACGATTGTTTTGCGCAAGGACTAAATCATCTTGTGTCTCCTGTTAAAACTCTTGGGTGGTAAACGCGCTTGGATTGCATGTCTGATACGATGCGTATACGGCCGAGGGCGGCAGACAGTTGGTGGATTGCCTTTGGACACCTCACAGGACACGGGGATAATAGCGACGGTTATGCTGAACTTTGTCGATCTTGCGGAGCTTGCCGACCAGCTCGGATAGTTCGCGGACGGCTTTGACATTATCAACGTCCTGCAGATAATCCTTGATGGGCTGCATCCGCTCGATTTCATCCTTCATCATGCGGCGGGTGGCGCGGCATTCTTTGAGCTGCTTGGCCAGCTTGACCATTTCAACGGCATCCAGAGATTCAAGCTCCAACCTATGTAATAAATCCTGAGTAATGAGGTCTTGTTCTTTGACACCGGCCACGTTGACCTGGTAGCGCATATCGAGGTTTTGGAATAGCTGAACGGTTTGGGACAGAGAATCTGCTGCGGACCAGTCCAAGGTAAATCACTCCTTTATAAAATATTTGTTGATTGGCGTACAAAAGCGAGCCGCCCATCCATGAGCGAGCTTTTTAGATTTCCATTGGGTAACAAATTCATTAACTCGGATATGACCTGAGTTCGTTTTGCCGGGCTTAGATGGTTCCCCACAAAGGGTGACACATCGTGGCTGCCGACCACTATGTACTACGCCATTTGCTGTCTGCCGAAGCAGACGGAGAATTATAGATGACGAATCATCCTGGTGCTGGATACAGAAATCGAATCTGTGACCTGTTGAGTACGAAACAACTGCTCTGCCAACTGAGCTAATCCAGCATATAAAAGCCAAATGCCGGTCTCGAACCGACGTTACGGGAGTACAAAACCCGCGTCCTACCAGCTGAACGAATTTGGCGTATAAAAAGCAATAATGTGGTAGCTATGACTGAGTTTCACAGTGACTTTATAGACATGCGTCCTGCGGTCGTTACCCGCCACTTGGAGTCCCATGTCAGACCATCTTACGATGGAAAGTATCTCTTGCGTATCATTCGGTTTTCCCGACTTAATTTCGCGTGACGGTTTTCTTACCTTCCGCTGCACTACCTGCTGGCCTTTCTATACCAGCCCCGACCCGTCTTGTCATTTTATGACGCAACTGCCGTTAGCCATTATTGCTGAGTGTTCCCGGTGGAAGTCGAATCCACAAATAACAGAACCTAAATCTGCCGCGTCTGCCAATTGCGCCACGGGAACATGGTAGGCTTCCCGCTTAGATTATCGATTTGCATCGTTTTCAGCGGACATTGTCATTCTGGGTGAGGTATGCCATACACGCTCACATCGTTCGGGCGCTACCCGACCTCTGGATGAACCAGGCTGGCTCGAACAGCCACAAACGGGGTCAAAGCCCGTTGCTCTTACCTGTTAAGCTATGGTTCAATATAAAAATGGGGTTCCTGTGCCGCAAAAATCGTTTGCTCGTTTTGTGTCTTACGCCATAAAGGCCGCCTTTGGTAAAGGATTGTCTGCTACGACGGTATGCCGTTTCGGAACCCCGGATGGAACAGGCAGAAATCGAATCCGCATAATTCCAGTTATGAGCTGGGAGCACTAACCAATTGTGCTACTGTTCCTTATAAAATGGGTCCGTTTTTATCCTTAACGGTTTCCGTAACAGATAAGTAAGAATGAAACAAATATAGAAGGAGGGGGATACCAGCCCCCTTGGTCGAGTAGGTCGGCACTGACCCGACGGCCTCTTGCTCCCAGGGCAAGCGTTCTACCAGCTGAACTACTACTCGATAATAAGAGAGAGCCTACCCCTGAAGGACTCGAACCCGCCGTTTCCCGATTAGCTATCGGGAGTCCTACCTGTTAGACGAAGCGGCAAGCTCTCTCTGCATAAGATTAAAAGTGTTTTCTTCTTGGCTCCCATTTCTATAGCCAGGATTCCGATAGTGGCGAACTATCTTAGGTGTTGGTTTATCTGCCAATGTTTACAAACTCTATAGCAGACCACATGCGAGTGGTGAAACATTTGGCACCTGCCGGTTATCTGCAGGCACGCGCTTTCAATCTTGGCGGGGCACTATCCCCAGCCTTTTGGTGGGACCTGGGCCTTGCGGCCAGCCCCAAGTGGTGCGAGACCTAGATCTGAGCGAGGCGAATCGTGCCTTTGCTGTTAGCATCTCGCGGTAACGGAACCTGAATTCATGCGGATTTCACTGGGCGATATCTAATAAATAGACACCGAGACAGTTCATCATCCGAAGCAGCTGGATTCCGTTTTGCCCTGATTCCGGCTTTTAGCAGGTGATCGGCCTGCTATAGAACCAGGGCAATGGTGCGGAATGAATCTTGACCAGACAGCCCGCGATTGGTATGTATAATGCAATGGGTGTGGCGCGTGGTCTGGGTGACAAATTTGAACACTCGGATATGACCTGCGTGTGGCGCTAGGACTCGGGAATTCTTTGTCTGGAAGCAGCTGCCTCAGCAATTTTTCAATTACTCTATCAAAGTAGTGGCCTGAAACCACTGGACGACCTAGGCCATGGCAGCCTTTGAACCGTGATAGAAACCAGAAAATACAAAGAATCCTGTGGCGCTGCTGTGCGCTGTTGGTAAGATTCATTCCGTTGGAGCGGCTGAGGGGTGTCGAACCCCCGTTCCCAGCTTGGAAGGCTGGTATACTGGCCGTTGTACGACAGCCGCATAATAGGGCGGATTGTTTTTACATGCTACCGCCTTCGCATGTTGCCCATATACCAGCCTTGAGGACAGCGAACTGTCGCACAGCCGGACATATGACCTTGTACCAAGGATTTTTAAGAAGCGTTGAGCGTGTGAACCGTAATCATTAAGCGTTGACGAAAAATAAGTTTTGAATCTTGAGCGTTAAGCTGTTAGCGTTGAGCTGTTAGCCTTCCCATCAATTGTCTTCGCTGGGCTGAGGGCCTCGCAAGTATCCGCAGCATGGTCAATAATAACAACGAAGACCTACTTTTCAGCAATCATAATTCTAATGATATGGCAGGGTTCCAGTTTCGTGTTTCAACTCAGTCCTGAATCCAAAGGGGACGGAGCGGCTGTGATTTATCGCTTTCGGTATACAAGCAAATCTATTTAATAACGAGTGTTAAGCTCGGAAGGATATCAGTATTCGATGGTGATGGTCGTGGTGGCGTTGGAGACCGAGAGGGCTGCATCCAGATCGTTCTGGAAGGTGGTCACCATAGTCTCCAGCTCCTCGATGCGGGACGAGATCGTCTGCTTATTCTGCTTCAGGCCATCGAAAACCTCGTAAGTGTTGGCCTTGACGTAGGCTTCGCGGGCAGCTTCGACCTCTTTGGGATCAGCCGCCTTGGCTGCCTTATCGCCGCCGTACAGAGATGCGATATAAGAATCCGTGCGTTTATCCAGCGTGGCGTTTTCATCTTCGACTTCCGATACGGCGTTGCTGTACTGGTAGCGCAGCTGGTTGAGCAGGTCTTTATACGGCTGGTAGCCAATCTGTTTCATGACGATAGCCTCGGCCACGGTCATGGTTTTATCGCCGACCTGGATCTTGGTGGTGGCGTTGGATACAGGGATGGCCATCTTGATGGCGTTGCGGCGATGGATCAGTTCACTGATTTTATCGTAGGCGGAGACTGCCTTTGCGGTGAACTCCTCTGTGGGCTGGCCAAGCAGCTTTTTGGCATTCATCTTGGTGCTCATGCAGAAGTTGGCTTCACCAATGGCCTGGCCGATGCGCTTATCAATGGTTTTGAGCTCGACAAGGGCGCGGTGGATGGTCATGGTTTCGGTAGTGGACATGTGGAAGACCTCCTTAAAGTTTAAAATTTTATGGTTTATGTTTATGTGCCGTTAAATCTAGGCGGTTTAAATATCCCGGCCTGTATGACCGGGGTATTTTTTATTGGTCGCTGATTTCACACCAACGATAATAGTTGATAGTGCAAAGGCGTTTATTGCAAGTGGAAACGTAGGAATCTGCAATTGCTTTTGCCTCTTCAGGCGGAAGATTCTCTTTTTTTAAACGATAGAATATCCCGCTTAACATGATGGTTTCAGGAGTAAGTGTTTTGCTGCGGAACGGAGAATCCGACGGCAATCTTTCCTGATGGGGTTTCATATTGCGGCTAAACGTATGCAGATATTCAAGACGTGTGCCGCTTTTCGCTTTGTTCTCTGCACGATCCGACTTGATATTGCTTCTTGCTTTTACGACACGGCGAAGAATATAGTCGGTTTCATCGTCGCAATATCTTAACACAGTGGGAGTATAGGTGCCATCGTTACGCGGAGATTTATAGAGACCGTTACAAGTATCTGACACAATGGCCAGTTTTATTGTGCGTAAGAAATCTGCATCCGTAATACTGATGCTATGACCATTATACTGGATATACGCTGGGCTGTTTTCTGCCTTATCGTGAAAATCCTTATGAGTCATATTCTCGATTTCATTACGTGAGAAACCGATCCACAGTAAGACAAGGCTGGCCGCCAGGTGAATATACGTATCATTGGGGAATACCGCGAAACAGAAATCTTTAAATTCCTGCTCCGAAAAGAACATGGAATGACGATAATCCTCATCTGACTGAAAAACCAACTTATTGCCAATTACGGGCTTTTTGGTAGCATTGCCATCGCGGAGCATTTTTGTTCTAAAATAGATATCTTGTAGTGGATGCTGATTGCAGACAGCGTCAGGTACATAGCCGGAAGAAGAAAGCCAATCAAGATACTGACGCATGGAGTTCATATAATAAATCAAGGAACGGTATTTCTCTGAATTTGTTTCTTTTACAATAGCAGAATAGGAAAAATATTGTTCCAGGCATTGCTCGACCTGTGAAGGTGTGAGATCTTGAAATGGGCACTGGACCTGCTTTTCAAAAAGAGCAATTACTTTATTGATATATTTTTTAGTTGCGATGGTGGTGGTCTTATTATATTGATCGATATAGGAAATATGCGCGGAATCGTTTTGAGTTGCCATAGTAGGCCCACCTTTCTATAGTATTATTTTACACTATGTAGGTGGGCTTTTCAAGCCCTTAGCAGGGAATCGCTACTTGCTCAGACTGTGGAGCCGGCATATTAGAAATGATCATGAAAGGATTTTGTGCGAGGATAGCCGGGATAACACGCTGCCAATTTTCGTTTGTGAAATAGCCGATCGGCTCAGACAATTGAGAATGCAGCAGCACATCGCGGCTTTCCACGACCAGGGTAGAATCATAGATAAGGCCATCCACTTCTACCGCGGCAAAATCTACGTGAGCAGGATTGCGGCGGCCAAAGCGCTTTGTTGTGAAAGGAATCACCTCGCACTGGCCGGAGAAGCGGTTGTAGCGATTGTTACTGATGACCAGATAGGGATGAAGACCAACATACTTGTGAGTCGGGCTGGGGGTGCCCTGTTCGACGTACCCCAGCCGGATCTCTCCCAATTTAGGGATCGAAGTGCCGGGTGTAAACATAGGTTTAAATTCCTCCTTAAAGGATATTCAGTAGGATTTTGGTTGCTTGCTTTTGCTTTCTTACTGTAGCTATAGTATAGCATAGTTTTAACGGCACGTCAATAGCTTTTTGAAAAAAATTTATGCCATGGTAATGCGGAACGCCATGCCATGGGACAGCACTTGAAGTGCCATGTAAGAGGGCGTGGAGCCAGGCTCATATACGACCTTAACAGCAGGGCCCTCGATACAAAAGGAAGCGATGTCGTTTGCAAGATCCAACTGCTTTACGGTTCCGCCTGCTTTATAAAGAGAAAGAGAAGCGCTGTTAAAATGGATCGTCAGGCCAGTTCGTCCATCGGGGCTATAATGATGTACGCTGATCGAATTGTACTGGCGAAAGATACTGGCAAGCTCCTGAAGCGTGATGGTTTTAGATTGCGGCATAAAATTTCTCCTCCTCTTTGCCTGGATGTCCGAATTATAGGACACACGATATTGTATAATACTGTTATGTAAAGAAAGCACCCGCTGCCAGGCCCCTCATCCTGGCAACAACCGGCAACAACGATACAACCAACTGTTGTGTTTTGAATCTAGTATACACCAATCATTTCCAGATTGCAATAGGGAACCGGTAGCAATTGGTTGCTCCTACTGTGATTTGAACGGAGGTATGTAGCATGGTAAATGTTGGAAGTAAAATCAAATTATGGCGGGCAAGCCGCGGGATCAACCAGAAGCAGATGGCGGCTTTGACCGGGTTTAGTTTGCGGGCGCTGCAAGGATGGGAAAGAGGGGAGACATCCCCCAGCCTGGATGCCGTAGTAGCACTGGCACTGGCTATGGATGTTACGGCGGACTGGCTGCTTGGGCTGGACGAAGATCAGAAATCCTGAAGTGTGGAGATCATTTCGCGCAGATCGTCGACCATGTTGGCAAGGTCGTCCTTTTGTTCTTCCAGCGTGCCGATTCCTTCTTCCATTTCAATGCCACGATCAGATTCCTGCAGGGATTCCGGCATGTTATCAAAGGCTTCGGATTCATCATCGTAGACTTACTCCAAGAGAATTTGCTGGTCTTCGAGGTTATCGGCGATAGTGCCGAGCTGTTTGGCGATAGCCTTGAGTTGTTTGCGGCGTTCGTTATTCACTGTTGCACCTTCCTTTTATAATAGGGGATTATTTGCGCCAGGGTTCTTTGCCCTGGTTCTTGATCTCAATCTGGCAGAGCTGCATGGCGGCAAGGGCGGTATCGTGGGACTGCGGAGTAACACAGGCGCAGCAGGAGGCATCGACCGAGATGGTGGCTTCGGGAAACCATGCTTTAGCAAGGATTGCGTTGGACAGGACGCAGATACCGGTGCAAAGGCCGACAAATTCGATTTCGACACCCTTGCCAAAATCGCGTTCACTACCTGTAAAATCACAAATGTCTTCTGCGAGATTTTCCATAAGCGTTTCACTGCCAAAGGATGGCTTTGTAATACGAATCATTTTAGGGATCTCATACGTATCCCATACTTTTTTGAATGAGTCTATAACAGAACTTTCGAGCTTCCAGCCGACGCTGTTCTTGATGCAATGAGTGACCGGAAGATGTTTACCCTCATTGGTTTCGAGGTAATCTTCTGTATGCGTATCTTGGGTGAGCGCAAGAAGAGTACCGGCAGCGGCTTCTTGCTGAATTTTGGCGACGACATTGGGCACAATGGCCTGGGCTTCCGGCGTGCCAAGTGTTCCGGTGATAAAGTCGTTTTGCATGTCAACGACAACGAGAACTTTATTCATGTTGTATGTTCCTCCATATAAATCTTTGCGTTCTGCAAAAGGATCTTGTTTTGGTTTGGCAGCTCTCCATCCACCACCTTATTAAATAGGTAGTTCAGGCAACTGCTGAATAACGGTCCGGGAGTGTAGCCCATCTCGATCAAATCGCGGCCATTGACCAGTAAATCATGCACAGAGAACTTTCGTTTTTCAAGCAGGGCTACCGCCAGATACAGATAGGTGATTTCTGCCTTACGCATGGCATTCATGGCGCCAAATTTGTTGTAGTCCACACCATGGGCGTAGAGATCAGCAAAGCGGACGGCCATGAGGAGTTGGGCATTGACAGGGCCAAGAGCGGCCAGCAGACGATTGGCACAGCGGACGGTGGGTTCAAATTGGCGATCGTGGTTTTTGATGAGCAGGACGATTCGTTCCCGTTCCGCGTTGGAGAATTTGAGGCGGCGAAGAATGATATCGGCAAGTTCGGCGCTTTTTTTGGCGTGGCCGTAGAAGTGGCCGGTGCCGCCATCATCAACCGTATAGCACACTGGTTTGGCAATATCATGCAGAAGCATCGTTATGCAGAGCTCAAACCAGTGAGCGTGGATAGCAGCGGTAAACTCGGGGAGTTTTTGGGTGACGCTATTCAGTTCTACGACAGACTTTAGGATATGATCTTGCACGGTGTAGATATGATAGGGACTGTGCTGCTGAAAATCACGACTGAGATAAAGTTCCGGGATAATTTCTTCCAGTACGTCGATATAATCGAAAAGAAGCAGACCGAAATCATCGTGCTCATAGCTGGAGGTGAAGATTTTGCGAAGTTCGGACTGTACACGTTCGGCGGAAAGACCGACAAGCATCTGAGCATTCGCATGAATTGCTGCTTCGGTTTGTACGTCAATCGTCAGATCATAGCTGACGGCAAAGCGCAGGGCACGTAAGATACGCAGAGGGTCCTCCTGAAAGCGTTTGTTAGGGTCGCCAACGCATTTGATGAAATTGCCGGACATATCCGCATAGCCTTTAAAAGGGTCGACGATCCCGATCGTGTAAGTGCCTTCTTGGGATGCATCATCATTCGGTAAAATTCTGCCGGCGATGGCATTCATGGTGAAATCACGGCGGGCAAGATCTTCTGTAATATCATCGACAAACTCGACCGTATCCGGGTGGCGGTGGTCTTTGTAGACGCTGTCTTTACGCATGGTCGTGACTTCGTACTGGCCGTCCTGCATGATAACTGTAACAGTTCCATGCTTGATGCCGGTATCAATGGTAGGAGAGAAGAGAGATTTTACCGTGGTTGGGTCGGCCTGAGTGACAACATCATAATCGTGCGGTGTTTTATCGAATAGAATGTCCCGCATACAGCCACCAACAAGATAGGTTTTATAACCGGCACCTTCTAACTGGAGGACAAGGGTAACAAGATTATGCGGCAGGGGGATACCTTGTAGTACAGGCATGGTAGTTTACCTCCATAACGAGTTCTTCTACCCGTTTATAATCCGGGGTTTTGGGGAGCATAGTGTTGACTTTGTCGTATTGCAAGCGCTTTTCATACTGATCGATAAGATCGAAAAACTCCTGGTAGTAAGTGCCGTCCGGCTTTTGGAACTTACCGGCGCGGATCTCCAAGAGGAAATCGCGGTCGTTTTCGCGGTAGGTGTTGATCTCGCCTTTTTCAAGAATATCAAAGCACATGAGGTAAAGCCGGACCAGGTGCATGGCGTGCTTATTCAGATGCAGATCATCCTTTTTGCTGTTGCGCTTTCCGAGCTTGGCGTACTGGCCGATGACCGTGCCGAGATCGGAATTCATCTCTTTGAAGCTGCGGAGTGGATAATGTTTAAGGTCGCAGTCAATGAAGATTTCCGTCTCCATACCCTCTGTTACGCCTTTGTCAATATACAGGCGAACGGAATCACCAGGGATATCGGTGTGCTGCAAACGGAAGTTTTCAAAAACAGACTTGCAGGTGCCTAGGATATGACGCTCTTTTTCATCCTGGGGATAGTGGTCATGTGCCAGGGCATTTTGCAGGCGGCGCAGCTGCTGATTGGCATAACCGCCAAAAGCGTGGACGGCTGTTTGAGAGAGAAATAGTTTTCTATTTTCAATAAGCATCTGGCCCACCGGAGTGATGTAAAAATACTGGTCCGGTTTATTGCCGAGAAGTTCGATCGTGTTGGGGTTGCAGGAGAGCAGTAAACTGACGAGCTTATTGAAACCGAAGATCGTAGTGTCGGTGACAGTATCAACACGCTGCTCGAAATTAGAGAAACCGAGAACATCCTGCGGGGAGTTCATGGCGCAGCCGCGGACATCCACATCCGAACCTTCGACATTGGTGCCATAGGCGTGGCTGCCGCCGAGCGTTAGGAACATAATGTTTTCGCCCAGGTGAGGATCGGTACGCAGGAAATCATAGGCAGGAGACAAAATCAGGTTATAAAATTCATCTTTGGTCATAGGACCTCCTTATCAATCGAGTAATGCTTTGTCGATGGTTTGGAAATTGGCGCGGTGGATATAGAGCGCACGGCCATCAATCATGAGTTTGGTTGTCTTGGGCAGATTCTGACAAACTTCCCAATAGACATTCTTGCCGCTGTAAGCGCAGATTGGATCACCGAGCTGACTTTGAATAACGACAACAACGGGCTTACCGAAAGCGTTTTTATAAGAATTGACGGTGTTGGCAATAATAGGGTTCTCACCCAGACTGCCATCGGTCGTGCTGTGAATATCCTGAACCTGAAAGTCGACATCAGGCTCCAAGCCTTCCTCGGCAAAAATAACGGTGGAGCCGCAGTTATTGATCTGTTTACCATCTACCGTAATGGTAACGACGGACGACATGGTTTTTGTAACACCCCAGCCGCCATCACTGGTGTAGGTATATTCCTTGACGACGTTGGCGTTCATATCGATTTTTGAGCCGGTGACATCCATAAATTCTTCACCATCATTGGTGTAGAACTGGCAATTATATGTATGGCCTGTGATGCTGCCGTTCATATCATGGACGCCGCTTTCTACGTTGGCGCAGGAAGAAAGTGATACCGCTAGGACGATGACGAGTACAAGCGACATAATACGGCGTATAATCTTTTTCATTATAAACTCCTTACTGGTTGGCAAGAGCGATCAGGGAGTTGCCGCAGGTGATGCGGTCGGCGTCTTCTTCTTTGCTGGGGACGAACACGATGACATCCCAACCGTCTTTAACGAGGGGCTGCTCGAACTTTTCGTAGACGTCAAAGTCAGTAACGATTTCATAGCCCTCGCTGACGGCCTCGACCGTTTCGTGAATGGGGGTGATCTTGACAATGCACTTTTCTTTATCGAAGTATTTGTTCATCAGATCCACATCGAGATTGTTCTGGGACGTGACGGCAAAGTTGAGGGTGTACTTGCGCTTTTTAGGCGCGGGCAGTTCCTTGATAATGTCGCTGATCTCCTGCAAAGAGAGGGAATGGCCGCGGAACATTTCATTGCGGGCGGTTTCATCCAATGTATTGATGGAGAACTGCAGGCCGAAGCCATCCTCGCCGCCATAAACAGCGCCGGTGCTGACCCATTGGTGCAGGAACTCTGTAAGATTTTTATTTGCCTTTGGCATCATGGTAGAAACGACCGGATGGTAAGTATCAAATCTGATGTCAGAATTACGGTCTTGCAGCATCCGTGCAACGAGCCTGGCGGACGTGATGACGTTGGGATTGAAAGTCGGTTCACCCATACGGGCGTAGTGAACATTCAATCTGGCGCCGTTATGGATACCGGACAGAGAGATTGCGGTTGTGATCTCGGACAGAAGCTCGGCCGTGGTGGCGTTGCCGTGAAACCCGAGCTTGGGGCAGTCACAGAAATTGCAATGCATCGGGCAGCCTTTCTGGCTGGAGACCGTGACGACCAGCTTGTCTTTGATGTCGACGGGCTTGTGTTCGACTTTTTCGATGCGCTTGGTATAACCGAGAAAATCGGCTTTAATGTTGTTTTCTTTGCCGTAGTCACCGACGTAGAGATATTCCAGGCAAAGGTCCGTATCGGAAATGATTTTGCCGGTGTGGGTTTGGGTGATCGTTCTCATAAAATCTCCTTACTGACGCCAGGGGTCGTTGTGATAGTATTCAAAGTGGGGCATGGGCTCAAGCTTAAACTTGTTGCGTTTGTTCATGGCGTCGATTTTGGCGGCGGTGGCGGTGTCATTGCCGTAGTAGCCGGTACGGATATAATGGTCCAGAAATTCATAGGTGAAGCCGAAGTTGTCCTCATCGGTTTTGGCGGTGAGACCATCAGCCGGGGCTTTGTGGACGAGATTATCCGGGAGACCGAGACTTTCGGCAAGCTGAACGACCTCGGTAGCAGTAAGTTTAGCAAGAGGTGCGAACTGGCCCGCGCTGTCGCCGAACAGGGTGTTCCATCCAATATAATCCTCTGACATGTTACAGGTATTAGCAACTCGGCCGTTGCAGCTCTGCGATACAGCAAACAGAGTGCTCATACGGATACGGGCGGGCAGATTCGTGGTGGTCTGCGTTGTAGGGGTAATTCCGCAGGTGAGCAGACCGCGCTGAATGGCGGAGGTGGCACCGCAGATATTGATTTCAAAACTTTTGATACCGAGGAACTCCACCAGCTGGCGTGCATCGGCAATATCGTTCTGTTCACCATCCGGCATGAGGACACCGATGACACGGTCTTTGCCGAGAGCCTTAACGCACAGCGCCGCCACAACGCTGGAATCTTTGCCGCCGGAGATGCCGACGATGGCGTTGCAGCCGGGGCCATTCTGGCGGAAGTATTCACGTATCCAGCCGATGACTTCCTGCTGAACGGATTCAACGGGGAAGGTATAGGGTTCAGCCTTGGCGGCTGCGAAATTTTTGGTTTTCATATTCATGCTCCTTATCCTTTATCAAGGCGCCAGAGTTCTACATTAACGTCCCGGAAGATTTCTTCGATCATTTTATAGACGACTTCCCAATTGGCACCGCCGCGGACACAACCGACCTTATAAGGCATGGCCACTGTCAGGCCGTCTTCTCTGGCATACTGAGCCAGCTTAGTAAAACAACTTCTGAGTGCGTCTATATTGGTATAACGGCGGCCATCATACCCGTACATATTCTGTGCAAACATATTGCAGATGTACTGGCCGGTATAAACCATAGTGCCGGGAACGTAGGAGTCTGCATCAGCATCCGTATGCAGAATCAAATTCGTGCCAAGAGGAGACCAGCCGGTTCGTTTTGCGGCGGCACAATGGCGGGCGTAATTGAGGAACATTTGCGGGTTGCGCTGGCGGATTTGTTTTGCAACGCCGGAACCCATAACGCCCTGACAGTTGACCTGGTGGGCGATAATACGGGCTTTTGTAGTAAACAAATCTCCATCAATGATTTTTACAGGCATATCAGAAGCCTCCTACAGCCAGTGTGTTGCGGATGTCGGAAAGAGTCTGGCGGCGCATCATAATGCCGTTGCGGAAGACAGGCTGAAGAATATCCTCGGACTTGAAGTGGTCCTTCTGTGCCTGCGTGAAACCATCCTGATAATGGATCATGCCGTCATCGTTGACATCATGGTAGACAGCGCATAAGCCCTTGAGGCTCTTTTTGAAGTGATCGGTATCGGTTTTGGGGTCCTTGAAGATGGGAACCTCTTTGCCATTGATGACACCATGTGTGGCCTTGACCGCCATGCCGAAGGTATCACGGGTAAACGGTTTCAAAATGCCGTCCTGCTCGATACACTGCATGGAGAAGCTGCCAACGCCGAGAGCCACATTGCTGCAGGCAAAGCCGTGATCCATGAGTTCCTTATAAATAGCCTCGCACCGCTGGACCGTGATGGAATCACCGTAGATGGCTTTGATATGCGGGTCAAGCACCTTATAGCCCTTGGAGTTGATGGTGCCGCCGAACTGGTCCCACAGGTGGTAGACGGTCTGAGTAACGATTTCGATAGGGTCGCCGGAATCGCCGCGGACGAGCAGAGTGCCATTATGGTTGAAGATCTCATAATGCAGCTTGGGCAGGATGTTATCGACCAGGTTCCAGTAATCGTAGGAATCGGACACGACGGAGAAACTGGAATTGGGGTACAACTCGGTCAGCAGGCGACGCAGCATCGTGATTTCATCGCCATCCACAGCGAAGTTGGAACACATGACGCTATGCTCGGTAGAAACCGCGCCATAGGCAACCGGCTCATGCTGGGCATCGCAGTAATAATTTTTCTCGAGGTAGGGGATGGCCGGGACTGTGGCGGTATTCAGGAAGGACAGGCACCAGCCGGCGCTGGATTTGATGGCGGACTGCAAACTTTCCTGGCCACGGAAGGAGAAATCGCCGAGAGCTTTGGCACGGGGGACGGTATCATCACAGGTAAGGTCGTAATATTTATTCACGATCTGGCGATAGAGGAAACCGACCGTGGCGGAGATCATCGGGTGCCAGAGTTCGGCGCTGATAAAAGATTCGAGAAACTGCGGGACCCAGGCGAAGTCCGGGTGGGTGTTTTTCATTTCGAGGAAGGGAACATGGATGGGGCAAAGCGTCCCCTCGGGCAGGGCGTTGATCTGGACGGGAAGATAGCCAAGTGCGTGCAGGGCGTAGAACTTTTCTTTATCATAGTTCTGTGCGCCGATGGTGTTATCCAGCACATGGAAGATGGGGTCACAGGCGGCGGCACGGGACTGGCGGAAGAAATTCTCGTTGAAATACTCGATCAGATATTCCTGACAAAATGCCTGGATACCGAAGACGACAACTTCATCTACACCGGTCAGACGGGACATGCGCGGGGTGAAGTAGCTGGTGAGCTCGGTAGTGCCTGCCGGGAACTGACGGGCGTGGGTGGTTTTATAAAAATCGCAGAGAAGCATAGGGTTGATATTCATATTGATATCCATATTGTGTTCTCCTTAAAAAGTATGAATGATCTCGATCTTATCGTGGTGGCCGGTAAAGATGCTGTTTGTAGTGTAGACCTTATGGATCATGTTGGGAGCATCAAACAGATGGCCACGCTCAGGATCGAGAATAGAATTTTCGCAGTGGGAGATATACATGCTGATATCGCCGGCACCAAGTTCTTTAAGTTTTTGGGCGGAATAGTACATAGTGCCGCCGTAGGAACAGATATCATCGATCATAAGGATCTTCATGCCGGGCGTGACTTGACCGACAACATCAAGGCCAAGGATCTTGCCGGTAGACCAATCGCGGTGTTTGTTGCCGTAAAGGACAGGAGCACCAGTGGGAACATAATCGGAATAGCGTTTGAGTGCCCCAGCGTCCGGGAAGTAAAGTGTGTCCGGGCTAGACTTTTTGATGGCGGCAAGGATATTCTGCTTGAGAGTCTGACGCATGATATAGACACGGTCCAGCAGGGCAACCGAGACATCCGAATGAGGATCAAAGACGCGGACCTCTTCAAAATTCATGGCGTTGATCAGTTGGCAAAAATATTTGAGAGTGAAAACCTCGCCGTTTTTGGTGCGATCCATACGGGCGTTGGGGATATACGGCATGATAAGAGTTGGCTGCATTGGCGTCTTTTCGTGAATATGAGCTGCAATCATGGCAACGTCTACAAATTCAGACATAGATTCATATAGCCAGATGATCGTATCGGGGGAGATATGATTTTTATTGTGTTTATCGAACTGAATGAGATGGGTTCCATCAGGAAATTGGGTGATGGTATAGCGGGATTTAATCATGGGTTACCTCCTTAGTGATAGCCGCACAGCTTGACAAAAGCATCCAGGAAAATCAGGCCAAAGATAATGATGTTGACGATCAGGCCGAAATCGCTATTGTTTTTCATTTTGCGTTCTCCTTTTCAGCGGCAAGTTTAGCGGCGGCTTCTTCGCGGGTAAGGGCGGTCTGGCCGGGCAGCGGTTTGGTTTCGTAGGTGAAGCCCAATTGGTACTTCTGAGCGTTGGCACGCAGCTCGTTATCAAGGTCCACACCGGAGATCATGGAAGCATAAGCGTAGTTCATCTGGATGCCCATATCGTTGCAGTCCTCGGAAATCAGTCGCAACATGGCTTCGTTCTGTGTGAGATTGTATTTTTCCCGGACGTCCCAGATATAATGGCCGCGCAGATTGTGGTGATGTGTCATAATGTACTGCCAGGCATCAAAGACTTCCTTCTGGCGCTGGAATTTGGCGGGCGTCGGTGTGGCATTGTTGACGGCATTGAAGATGGGCGGCAGAGTGGCGGCCCCGATAATATAGGCTGCGAAAAGTACAGCGGGAATGACCAGTGCCATGATGGCGAGGACGATAAGAGCGTTGGCTAAATACATGAGTTCAAGCCTCCTTTTTAGCACGACAGCGCATGATTTGGATGGCTTGTACGCTGCGGTTTAGTTTTGCGGACAATTCGCGGTCTGGGATGGTATGAGCAAGGACCTGTGTGATTTCATGCTCGGTCCAGCCGCGGGGCTCATACCCTTGGGTTTGCCGGTAATTATTGCGGCGATAGGTATTTTTGGCTTCGTTATCTAATGTATTTCTTATGATTCATCCTATCCTTTCGGGCACAGGCTGCATGGTGTCGATCAGATCATCCAGATCCATATTGACAATGGCCGCGAACATGTTGGCCGCCGCAATGCCAGTGTTGTGGCTCACATCCATTATGGCTGCGTAACCAGCATCGGCCACAGCGCATCCCAAGGTTTCCTCAGTAACAGAATCCTCGTACATGGTGTCGAAAATACGAGAGCCAAGTTCCTCTTGCAGCTTTGGAATACGAGCAATAACGGCCAGCTTTTGCGCGGTGCTCTGATTGGTAGACGGAACAAGTTCATGGTCGCAGTCGATACAGTTTGGCCGCTGATAAAGACCGGTGCCAACATAGATCTGCTTACGGCCACAGTCAGGACAGGTAAGCACATACCACGGGGTGTCGTTCATAAAGACCATCCTTTCATTCCTTAATAATAAGAGCGCAGCTGCCGATGCGGTTGATGTAATCCTCGCTGTAGATTTCATACAGTTCTTCAAAATCAGGGGTATAGATGACATCATCGATATCGTGGAAATATTGGGCGAGCAGTTCGGCCATATCAATATCGGTAAGACCGTAAAACTCATTGGTGAGAAACAGCTGGCCCAAAAGATTACCGACTTCTTCAAACGGCGGGCCAAACTTGTCCAGTGAAATGTAATCGATATACTCGCCGTCAGAATCATAGAATTTGAGGAGGTCAGGCTCCTCGGAATTATTGGCGGACAGGAACTGATTAGAAAATGAAAGAGATACGGACATAGTTATTCCTCCTGTACAGGATGCAGATCGATATGCCAGCCGTCATCCTCTTTGGTGCAGGTGACACGGTCGATCAGTTTACCGCCAACCGTCATGGCGATGGTTTCGCCTTTGCTTGGCAGGCCGTTGACGAGTTGTTTGAAATCTTTGAATGTAAAGGGAATCATTATTCGTCCTCCATCTTCACTTCTTCAACACGGAATTCAGCAAAGGCATACAGGCCGCCAAGCTCATTTCGATTCGGATCTGTGACCGTCATGCGGCTCCAATGGTAATCATCCGTCGGATCATCGGTTTCCTGATAATCAAACTTGAGCTGGCTGTTTTTGACTTCACAGTTTTGACGATACGAGTACATTTCCATTTCACCATAAGCAATAGCAGAATCGCGGTCAGGAAAGAAATGCACGTCTGTATTGATCTCGACAAGGTCGGCCATATCTGTAATCCAGCCAGGGGTGTAGCTGTCAACACAGTGGTCGAGCGTTAATGTATAATACATCACAACATCTCCTTTTAATTAAGGCATCCATAGAGCGGGTTCTTATCGCCGTACCAATAGGCATCATCAGTAAAGACGGAAGTTTCTTCTTTGTCGTCCCAATCAATGATGTCATCGGCATTGATGCATGGATAGGTCCCGCCATCAATGGTGACTGTTTCATTTTCGAGCTGGGCATCCTCGCCGGGGCAGCCTGCGCAGCTGATATTGAATACCCGGTGGGTGAACAGGTCTACCTTGCATGGGGCATCGAAATAGGAGCCGTCGTCCCAGTTGGAGGTAAATGTGGCGTCCACGATCTGGGAGCTAGTGGTGGACATGGGTTCATCCAGCGGTTTATGGTTGAACAGCTTGCCAAATACGTTATTATACTGTTCATCTTTGAAATGTTCGCCGTCTTCAGTTCTTTCCGGGTATTCAAATTCACCCTGGAATTCCGCCTGGTCGCCGATTTCATCAAAGATAGCAATAGCGCCCTGCAGCATATTGTCAAGATCGCCGTTATGATATGTATCGAAAAACTTGTCCGTCAGTTCAACCAGAAGCATTTTCTGCTGATAGAAAGCTACGGGATCGAGATGTAAATCGACATTGACATTCATGGTGATCTCCTTTACTCTTCTACGGGACCGAAAACTTTTTCATATTCATCGGCACTGGCAAAATCAGCAAGCCATTCCTTAGCGCGTTCCTCTGTCATTGGCTGAATACTGCGAGAACCAAAGATATCCCAACAGAAAAGGAAAAACTCGCCGGTTTTCTTGCGGTACAAAGTGACAGAGCTGCTATCAAGGAATGTACACTCGAAGATTTCCTTGGCAGTGTTGGTATCGTACTTGCGGCCATTGATGATTTTATTCATGGTAGTTCATCCTTTCGTGTATCCCTTGACGGTGATTTCGACATCGACGGGGCGGACATATTCATCGAAGCGGATTCTGATGTAATTCATACTGGACGGGTCCAGACAATCAAACTGTTCTTCATCTTCACTCCATGAAAGCTTTTGATAAATGTTGTTATCGAATTCAAAGAAGTAACCATAATCCACCTCTCGCAAGCGGACAGGATCAATGACCTTGATTTCATTTTTAAAGGTGATCATTTGCGAAAACCTCCGTTTTATTCAACTTCTACCATTTCGAGCAGATCATACGCAGCGGAGCCGTCGTCTGTTTCATCATCAAGGCGCTGAAGCAGCTCTTTCATTGCATCATTTTTATCTTCTGCTGTGACAAGGTAAGTATCGCTGAATTTGCGTTTATTGTTGTAAACACGGCAGTCATACAAGTGTCTCATACTTCGTTATGCTCCTTTGCGACAAGTTTCTGCAGCTTTTCATACAGTTTGCTGCAGGCATTGGCTCGCTGCTTTGCCTGCTTGGCCTCTCCGCCTTCAAGTATGGTTGCATACTCCTCAAAGTTTTCGCGGTTAGCTTCCAAGGCATCAATAATGGTCCAGAGTTGATTATCAGTTAAAGTGATTTTCATGGTTGCACCTCCGTCAATGCCAGTCGTGGGAATTAAATTCTTCGATTGCACGGGAAAGTTCATCACAATCGTTTAAAAAACGTTTTTGGTTGTCCAATAAAGTAGACGTGATAACCATGCCTGTCATATTGCATCTTGCGATTGCTTCTTCTGTATATCGCAATGTTTCATTTGCGCGTTCCCGCTCATCAGAAAGAGCCTTGTGGATTCGTTGCAAGGTTTGAAAAGTCATACCGCGCCTCCGTCATTGGCAAATTTCCCAGCCTTCATTACGCAGATAACGTTCTCTAAGCTCATCCCAAATCTGGCTTGAAATATCCTTGATTTCATGACGTATACAGATATGTTTCCAAATTTCTTTGGTTTCCTCGACTGTGCGTGGTTCGTAGATGTTGTTGAGCCACTTTGTAATGGTTTCGTTGGCACCATTGGGAAATATAAAGCGCGGTTTGTTGGGGTCATCGGAAATGTAGAACCCAAACCACCAGTTGAGGGTGCCTTTCGGCGCGGCCTTTTCGCGCTGTTCCAGATCCTTGGTTTTGACACCACCAAAGACGGCGGCGACTGCGCAAACTTCCTCGTCAAAGCGCGGATAGCTGGCGCTACCGGCATATTCATAACTCATTCCCATAACAAATTCCTTCCATCAAAACATAAATTTTATGGATTTGTAATTAACGTAGTATCGCTGTTTAGTCGTAGAAATCTCTCACGATACTTTCGCACCATTCATCATTCGGGATGCCGTCATCGGCGCTGTCGATAAAAGAGTTAGCAATCGTCTCTGCATCGCCTTTGTCAAGAGCCTGCTGAATAAATTTCTCGATGTTTTTTGCGAAATACTCGCGATCATATTTATTTTTGAAGTATTTGCGAATGTAAAACTCAGCTTTTTTAGTGGCACGCTGCATGAGTTCGTTTTCATGGGTTTCTTCATAGAGTTCATCGAAATTTTCCAGCACAAAGTTTAGTGCGTCCACATAGCCATCTTCGTAATTGTATCCGCAGGTCGCATGATCGTCATAGGAATTCTTGTTCACTTCATGGTTGTCACGTACAAACTCCAAATCTTCCTTCGTCATTGTTTTTATCCTTTCACAGCTTGATCCTGAATCGGAATGGCTCTTCCAGCATACAGTGCATACACTTTATTCTGGTTAAGCGGAGAGCACTTTGTGGCGCGGAAAACTTCATCGGCACACCGACATAGTGCTTTTTTTGCTCTATCTACAGCCTCAGAGGGACTATCAGCGGCGACGATAACTTTTTCAGAATAAATCTGAGCGCCATCGTCCATAGCACCGAGAATTTCATACCAGTTCATATTGCTACCTCGATTCATAAAACCACTCCTTTATGATAAGAGAGCGGGTTATGCTGTCTCTTTTACTTTGCTGAGTGCGCACCAAAGTCGTTTGAGTTCATCTTCGATAGCATCGGCATCGTCAAGCAGGACACGTAAGCCTGGAGCGCCGAGCGTACCGTAGTTTTCGACGGCGTGCTGTTCCGTATCAAAATTTATATAGGCATCATAAAGCTGGGAGAGAAAATCGTCGTCGTCCTTCACATCGAATGACAGTAAAAAATCCTCACCTGCTGGGGAATACCATTCAAGTTCGATAGAATTATCTTCGGTATCGATATAGGTATTCCAATTGTTGTCAGCCAGAGCATCCAGAATTTTTTGAGAAATCATAATGCATCTCCTAAAAACGGTTTTTTACGGCTCAGCGCATACCCTTACTGTGAAAGCATATAGCCGCGCTGAAAGTCTACGCAGCGATTCCAGTCCATGACTTCAGAGATGGAATTATCGCCGACTTCATTTTCAAAGGCACACTCGGCAATGAGCTGGCAATAGTCTGCGACCGTGAGCGCATTCTTACCGGTGTCATAGATTCCACCGTAGCTTTCCACCATTTTAGACAGCGTTTGATAGTAGCTGCTGATATGACACGAGATTTCATCAAGAGTCATGTCGCCGACATCTTCAACGGATTGCGTGACGCAATAGGTTTTATCCGTGTCTTCTGTGGTGTCCAGTAAGACGATCTGGGTGAATTCATACCTGGTAGGTGAGAGCTTGCGGCAATACTGGGCGCAGTCGGAATCTGTCAAAAACCAGCTGCCAACATTGCTGGGAAGATCATATACATTCATTGCGATTCTCCTTAAAATCATTCCTTAATCCCAATCGTTGGTAACATCCCAAGTGGCAGTTTCAGCATATACACGATCAATGCAAACATCTTGCATATTAGCGTAATCACGACGAACCATATCGACGGCTTCCTGGGCATTAGCGGCAACTTCCACTTCTATTTCATCTATAACTCTGCCGCTATAGGGAGAAATGTATTTAAATTCTACCTTGTATCTATTCCATGGGCATACTGGTGAATATTCCATACCAGAACTCCTTTCAGTCAACTCTCATTACATCCGAAAACGGTACGAACGAGCCGCCGTAGTTGAAGCCCATGACGTATTCGCCGGTGTCCATATCACAGGCTTCGCGGATCTTGTACCAGTGGGGTTTAGAATCGTTAAGGCCGACGAGGACACGGTCGTTGGATTCATCGATTTCATAGACGGCGAGACCGGCGGTGTTGCAGATGGGATAGGAACCGATTACTTTTCTTTGCATATCAGTCATCCTCATCTTCATCATCGGATTCGTCCGGGAACATATCATGAATGATGCTTTCGTATTGGTCGTTTTCAGCGATGTTGCAGTCATGGCTTTCCAGGAAGCGGCGGGCAATTTTTTCTACCGTGCCATCCTTAACGGCCTGCTCGACGCGCCTATCACATTCATCGTCCGTCAAACAAACTTCATCAGAAAAGAAACCCCAGAGATGGTCTTGTGCATCCTCAAGAATGTAGGCAAACCTCTGGCTTACATAAAGGTCCCACCAGCTTGCGAGGATCTCCTTCATGGCATGAACGTAACCGGCGCACCATGCTGCATTGTAACAGCCCTGATCTTCATAAGAATTCAGTTCCTTCTTGCGTTCCTGAATTGCATCTTTAATATCCTTTTTACTCTTCAGCATTCTGCATCCTCCCATTCCAAATCGTCAAAATCCGGGTAGGTCACTTTGACCTCGCCAGGCGCGGTTTTGACTTTGCCGTTTTTGTAGTAGAACTTGATATACTCGTCGCCGTCAAGGTAGTGTACAGTCAGCTCGAAAATCAAATCCGGGAAAAGATAGGACATCTCGCGGATGTCAGGCTCCATCGTGAACTCGACATCATTGTTGGCGTCGAATTCCAGAATTTTATTCTTGTAATCGTCGATTGTGTTTTCACTCTTCCAAGGGTATTTCTGCCCCATATAAAGGTAGTACTCCAAAGAGCCATGAAGATAATCGAAGAAATCGTTATCGTTCATGTAGCTGACCACATTGGCGGCGGTTTCATCGGAGATGTAAGACCGGAGAAAATCGCGGTCGCTGTAAATTTGAAGCGTGTGAGAATATTCCATGGGAAAACTCCTTTCAGTGAGTGCGAATATAGTTGAGCAGGAAATCGAGGGCTTGATCTTCCGGCATGACGTCCGAGATGGAGTTATCACCGGTTTCATTTTCAAAGGCGCACTCGGCAATGATCTGGCAATAATCTGTGACAGACATATCCTTGCCATAAAACTCGACCATAGCCTGGACGGAATCATAGAAGCAGCAGATGGCAGTCTCGATCTCATCAAGATCCATGGAGCCGACATTGACCGTGGAGTTTGTGACGCAGTAGTCGGAGTCTTCGTGCGGGAGCATATCCATCCACTGGAGTTGAACAAACTCGTACTCGGTATCCGTGATTTTACGGCAATACTGGGCGCAGGAATCATCGGTAAGGAACCAGGGGCCGACGGTGGCGGGCAGAGAGCAGGCAGACATGGTTAGTCCTCCAGCGTTTCATCAATGATTTTGTATTTTATAGAGGACGGAAGACCATCGTACTGCGGATGATCAAAGAAAAGATAGGAGAGAACATCTTCCATGATGTATTTCATATTGCCGTTGCGGATACGCTCCATCTCTTTTTCGGAACACATGTAGATATCGCTGTCGCCAGAGATAAAACCGCAGTCATCTTCAGCATGACCAACAAATTCATCGACAGCGCAATTGATATAACCGGCATAGCCTTCCTCGACATCTTCGGGTAGGAGATTATCGCCGGTGCCGGGGGTCAGGGTGACGATATAATTCTTATCGGCATCTTTATCTTTTACATAAACAAGCATTGAGAAACTTCCTTTCTTGAGAAAAAAATAGATCAGACCATACTGTACAGGTCTGCGAATGTAAGGGTGGGGCGAACTGCTTCGGCCTGGACTGTGTCAGTAATACAATCAATTTCTGCTATATCCACCATCATAAGGTGTCCATCCCAGGTTTTGATCACATATGTTTCATGATCGATGGAGTTGGCATATTCCTCAATAGTTGCCAGATAACCATAACGACGCTTATTAGAGCAAAAGGCCCAGACTTCACCAATTCGGATATCGCCCTGATGATCTTCGCCAAATTCTTTTGCCAGATCATCCCAGCTGCGAAGCCTGACGGTGTCGCCGATGTTGTAGGTCATAAAATCACCTGCCTTTACGGTGTGACAGAAAAGAGATCATCGAACGAAACGGTGGGGGCGATGATGGTTTCGGAATCCTTGATGACACGGTCAATGCAGTATTTGGTGAACTCAAAATATTGGAATGAGAATTCGGACCCAGTAATATCCTCGACGATAATTCCTTCAATATTTTCATCACCATGCTTATAGGTCTTAATCTCTTTGACCATAAGCGGGACATCAACGAAGAATTTAGAGAAATCGCCGCTAAGGCAGGTCGGGTTGTTATTCTCGGGACCAAGACCGTTCATATTGAAATCGGTCTGCATATCAGCCCAGGAGCGAAGCTGGATCTTATCACCGGGGTAATAGACCGGTTCCGGCTCGAGCATTTCATCGCCCCAGACCCAACCATTTGAAACAGACGAGAATTTTATATCATAATTACGTTCATAAACATTCGTAATTCTGCCCCAATGGCCACAAAAACCACGCATGCCATTGGCGAATTTTAAAGGAATCATTATTCGTCCATTCTTGTCCAGGCCATACTCGGCTTCCATATCGTCCCATTGGCGGATACGGACCCAATCACCTACTTTATAGTTCATGGTAAAATCACCTCACAATGCAAAGAGTTCGTTGAAGGAGACGGTAGGCTCGATCTGGTCAGAAACAGGATCTAACATATCATCGTTAAAAGCCCATCGCATGTAAGATATATCATCGGGAGATAAAACATTGCCGTTATCATCCTGTAAATTGTAGCGATTACTAGACCTGCTTACCGTAAAAACCTGGCCGCAATACTTACGCATAGCTGGGTTAAAATACAGGCCGTTTACATTTGGCCCTGCCATATCCGGTATCTTTTCATACTGCATAGCCCACTTAGAAACCAGTTCGTCCCAATCCTTGACGCGAACACGATCGCCGGATTTGAATTTGTTTTTCATTGCAGTGCCCCCTTGGCAAAGAGTTCTTCAAAAGACAAGGCGGGCTCAATCGCCATAGCGGGAATTTCTTCGACAGGCTCCAGCATTTCTTCACTGAATGACCATGTTATGGAAATATCACGAGAGCGAAGAACATTCCCGGCATCGTCTGCAAGATTGAAATAATCTCCGCTGTATCCGTGAATTGTATAAACATGACCGCAATACGGGGTCATGCGGGAGTTAAATAAAAGATTGTCGATATGAAACCCGTCTATGACAGGCACCAGATCTTTGGCATCCTCACTGATAGCTGTGAGTGCTTCCAGGCTTTTGACACGGACACGATCGCCGATATGGTAGGGCATATATCATTTCTCCTTTCCGAAGAGTTCTTCAAAAGAGACAGTGGGCTGTGTGATGACGGACTGGACAAATTCGCCACAGCAATAAAGCGTGCTGAGGGGAAAATTCCAGGTAGTATCATCCTCGTCCCGCAGCTTGGCAACAGTAGTGTCGTCATTGCGATCATAACTTATATGAATGATTTGATACTTTTTAAGGCACATCTTTTTCATGCTTCTGGTGATCCAGATGTTATTGACCATACAGTAAGGATCAAGCAATTTAGAAAGGGAATTTGCCTGGTCAATGATTTCCCTCCAGGGACGCACCCAGACGCTGCTGCCTACTGTTACAGGAAGCTCAGAAGCAGGAACGGCTGCGTGCAGCAAAGTATCAGAGAAGATCATCTGACCGCCATCTTTATAGCGGACAACCAGGCACGTCATAGGATCAATAAGATCATAACGGATGAGGCTTGTTCTTGCATGTACCTGCCCAACAAGCATAAGACGGTCGCAGTAAGCAGCTTTTTCCTCATTGAAGCTGATACCGTCCCTTGTATAAAACTTCTCACCGCTACTACGGCCATTTTCCTCGCAGATCGTTTCAAGGCTGCGGACGATGACCCAGTCTCCTGGTTTATAACTCATACAGCTCCCTCGCTTTTTCTTCCGGAATGATTTCGGCATGGCTGCTGCCAAAGAAAGCCTCAAACATTTCATCGTCGTGATCGGTATGGAAGCCGCTGCAGCTATCATGATATTCCCAGGAACCAGTATCAGTATCATAGACATAAACATCATAGACGTAGCTGGGACCGGTGAGATAATCATCGTAAGCCCGGATCTCATCCCGAATCAGCTTCTGTGCAGTCTGCTGCCAGTTTTCATCCGTGCCGAACTGGTCGATCACATTCTGTTTGGTGCAGATGGCATAGCCTACCTGACCGGAATCCCACTGGTCATGATAGGGCATCACGCTGATGGAGATACCGCTGTGTGCATACAGGAATAACGGCAGAGCCACGAATTCCTGACCGATTTCACGGCGGGCATCCAGTTCTGTGCGCGGATCATCGCAGGTGATATCGCCCCAGAAATAGCGGTTCTTGGTGGTGACCAGCTCGATCGTGCCGTACTCTTTGTGCGGGTTGACGGGGTCGGTATCGTAGCTGGCGGTCACAAAATACAGCTCCTCATCCTTGGTGAGAACATAAATGCCATCCATGGTCTGGGTCGTTTTGACCTCGATCGTAAGAGCGGACATCAGGATTCCTCCTTTTTAGAATGCTTGGTGACTACGGCATCGGCTGCGAAAACAAACCGGTCGGTCAGAGAATCGCTGTTGATGAAGAGTTCGCGGCGCAGATTGGCCTTGACGCCGAATTTCTCTTGGAAGGCAGTGAATAACGCGGGCCAATTCGGTTTCATCTCGTCATAGATCAGGTGATAGCTGGCGGCGCTGTGTGCGGTGCGGTCGTTGGTGGCATCGGCAACAGACTTGACTGCCGTGTCAATACGGCTGCCATTGTTCGGGTTGGCGGTGGTGGAACGCAGCCATTTGATCTTGGGCTTGGCGGGAGCTTTCTGCTCCGGCGTTTCCTGCTTAGGGTCTTCATTCCCAAAGCTGTTGGCATCGAACTCGGCCAGGCCGTTTTTATCATACTTGACCTTTGGGTTATCCTTGACGCAGTGAAGAATGGAATCGTTATAGACATCCTCGAGAATAATATCGAAGATCTCTCGCCACTGGGTGTTTTCCTCGACCATGGAGATGACCCAGATCTTGCCCGCGATATAGGGGTGACGGCGGCGATACTTGATGCGTTCCTCATCGATCACGAAACCGTAGTCGGCGTTCATCTTGTTGTAGATGAGTTTGAGGACATCGCTCCGCTCCGTATATTTACCAGGCTGGTTGGCGATGATCTTATCAATGGTGGAATAGGTGTCGGTGCGCCACTCGCTGCGGTTCTTGCGGGGCTTCAGTTCCTTATAATCAGGCAGGGTATCCTTAGCTGGGGTGGCTTTGAACTCGGCATCAACGGCGGGGTCGTCCTCAACTTCCGACTCGGCGACAGGTTCATTCCGGGCAGAGAGCATACGCTGATTTTGTTCCAGAATATGATTGGCCAGCAGGGACATGGTGTTCATCATGGCAGCCATGGCGGTGCGGGAATCCTTCTGATCCTCGATGAAAGACTGGACAAGCGTGTTGGTAGTCTCCTGAGACTTGACCAGCGTATCAAACATCAATTTGAAGGTATCATTGCTGACGGCGGTCTGCTGGTCAGGGGCGGCGAGAACGGAGTTGCCGTTATAGAGGGACTCCATCACATCCCAGACAAAGTCCATGAACTTATCGGCTTTGGGCTGGCGGGAGAAACGGCAGATTTCCATGGCACCACGGAGAGTATAGACAATCATTTCCTGAACACCCGAGGGGGTTTCAATTTGAAACCTCCTTGAAAGAGGGTCGAGACGGTCTTTGTTTCTGGTATGAATTACTGCGATGCGTTTACGAGGGTCGTCATATTCAAGTGCGGTTCCAATCTGTTCACGGGTCATGTAAAACTCGTTATCGTTCTTGTAAACGTCGCAAGTCAGAGTGCCGAAGGGCTTCTGGGTGGCGAGGGTGAGAGAAGTAGTTGCGGTAGACATAATCATTTTCCTTTCTTTGAAACAAATTTCTTTTAGTATTCGTCCGGGAAAAGGACCGTGGTTACAGAGCGGTCCCACTCGGTGATGATCCAGATGCGCCAATCGGGATGATCGGCGGGGTTATAGACACTGAACAGGCGGTCGTTGCCGGAAGCAAGGGCTTCATTATTGAGCTGGGCATCCTCGGCACAGCAATCACCCCAGTCAGCGTTTTCGTGGCGGGTGATACACTGATACACATAGGTAAAGAAATTACGGTCATCATTCATCTTGGCGGCGATGCCATCCGTGACTACAAGAGAGCCGAGTTTGAATTTACTCATACAGAAGCACTTCCTTTCGGGTTGGCCGCGAAGAACTCATCCTCGGGGCAGAAGGGGCAGTACCAGGAACCGCCGCGGTAGAAAGCGCCGGGTGTGTCCGGCAGACATTCGTAACAGACGGTGCCGTCTACAAAAGCAAGGGTGTAGGTGATGGATTTCATCATGTGATATCATTTCCTTTCTGTGTGGTTTTGTGTGATGTAAGCTGATAAGGTGGCTGTCTGGGACTGAGTCCGGATGAATTCTCAAGTTCGGTGAATCAGAGCTGGTCGGCCTCTTGTTGCTGTAGAATTTTGACGCATTACCGTGTCGTTGGTTGGCCGTAAGCTCTAACAGTCCCTGAAGGATTATTAGGATCCCGATCGCTGCCGGGCATCCTGCCGATCCGGGTGGGTGGACTGGGTAACAAATTCATACTCTCGGATATGACCTGAGAGTTTTTGCCTTGAACTACAAAGCAAAAGTAAACCTTACATAACACAGTTTATAGAATGTAAAAACATTTCTGCGGCATTACCGAGCGCTCCAGATGGGGGTCTGAAGCGCCGGCAAGAAAGGAAGAAAAAAATGAGCAAGGGCTGCATGGAATCACCACAAACCATGCGCCCGGTGGCCGGACGAACAACCGAAAGAAAGGAAGAAACGGCTGAAGCGCCCGGTAACACCGCAGAAACGGCAGGGGAAAATGGAATCAAGCTGCTTTGGGTTTGAGATCGTCAGAGATACAGGCGAGAAGATCGGCACCATATTTGGCGTTGTACTTTTGGATGACACCGGCAATGCTGGCGGGTTCTACACTAAGGTAGTAGCTGATATTGCCGCGGAACTTTTGGAGATCCTCTTCATCCCATTTTTTGCCGTTGCGGCGATCTTTGAAATAGGTTTCGATGGTAGCTTTAAGGATTTTGTGGTTTCGATAACCAACGGTAATATCGCCATCCTTATTGAGCATAAGGCCGAGCATCCAGTTGCGACCGGCGCGGGTGCCGAAATGGGTCTTTTCGGTATTTAAGGTGAAGGGGGCATCGAGTTCATGAAGCATGGCGATCAGTTCCCGCTCGACCTTGCGGTAGTTGAAGAAGACACGGCAGGAGATATGAATATCATCGGCATAGCGGGTGTAGCAGATGCGGTCTGTGATAGGCGTGCCGTCCGGGTTGCATTTGCCGCTTTGGAACTGGTTGAGAAGGCGAGCAAACTTATGGTCGAAGGGAATCATCATGACATTGGTGATGAAAGGGGAGAACGGGGTGCCCTGGGGCAGGCCGTTATTGAGAAACGCCAGGCTTAAAGCGCGGCGAAGCTCCCTGCGACCTATGGGGTCTGCCAGGATCAGGTTGAAGGGATAGATCTCTTCCATCTGTTTTAGGACAAAGTGCGGGGTGGTGGAGGGGAAAAAGCCGTGGAAATCAAAATGGCAGAAGTACCAGCTGCGGAACCGCTGATGCTTGATAACGGCATCCTTGGTAGAGCGGCCATTGACATAAGCAAAAGCGCAGGTGTGGTGGTCGGCAAACATCCAGCCGGACATCATATCCTTGAGCTGAGCCAATGCCTTTTTGAGTTCCGGGTGCGGGGCATCGATGGGACGCATCTTGCCGCCGGTCTTTTTCGGGATCTCGAAATGATCGTAGAGTTCCCATTTGTTGGGGTAATCGATCAGGTCCTTATAGCAGGTGTTGAACATCTTGAGCTGACTGATCATAGCGTCCAGGTAAGTGATTTTCATAATGCGCTCAGGAACTTTGCTGCATACAACGGTGCGGGTGGAGCCGTGACCGCCGGAACGTAAGGAATCCAGCGGAATATCGACGCCAAGCATAAGTTCCTCGAATGTGATTTGGCGAACGGTTTCGGGGGTGTTGTAAGTTATGTATACCATAGTGGTGTACCTCGATTGTGTTTGTGATCTTGAAGGAATGATGCTGATCTTGGGAAGCTGATCGGGATTCAGGATTAGTTCCATACTATGGTGGAGTTGGATTAAACCGCCTTTCAGACGACAGACTGATGTCTAATCTGCGGCTGCCACGCTCATTACCTGATCAATCGACATCGGTTGCTCGCTAATCTGGATTAAAAATACTTTCGATGCGAGGGGCGTAAATCAGGAACTCCTGTGGCGCCTTCAGACGCGCCCCTGGCATGCCTGCCCGGTCTGGGTAACAAATTCGTACTCTCGGATATGACCTGAGAGTCGTTGCGATTTACAAAATGCAACGGTAAACATCACAAACAAATTTAAATTATAAAGTGTTATTATACGGACAATATATTACGTTGGGGTGTTACATGGCCGTGATAGCTCCTTCCGTGTCGAGATTGAAAGGCGCAACCAAAATCAGATCCTTGATCTTGCCATCCGTGACAAACTTTTGGAAGTTGATAACGGTCATGGTGGCCGCCATGCGGACCGTGGGCGCTACACCCAGGACCTCGCCGCAAGCGGAACGGGGCACCTCGGCGGTCGCTTCCTCGTGGGTGAAGTTCATACTGTCGAGCAGGGCTTTCTTGGCCTGTGGGTCACGCCAGTCGGCTGCATAAAGCTGGGCATCAAACAGTGCCGTGCGGACATCAAACATCGCCTTGATATTGGCGTTGTACTGATTGCGCTTGACAATGTCGCGCCGGATCGCAATATCATCCACGGCCAGGAACACATAGCCTGCCAGCGGTTCACCATGCCAGCCATCGGGCTTGACCTTGACGGTTTCATTACAGGTCAGATTGATATTACCAAGAATATCTCGCAAGGCATCGACCTTTTTCATGCCGACATGATCATCGAAGAACATCTGGTTGACGAGGTTTTTCTCCTCGACCTTGTCCATATCCCAAAGGGTGAACTTGGTGAGACCGTAGCGGGCCAGCAGCTCGGCGATGGTAGAACCGACAGAACCGCAGCCAATGATGTGGATGGGGACGGTGATCTTGGCGGGGTCGAAAACCTCGCGGCTCTTATTCAAATTCATCGGGCACCTCCTGGCCGTGGGTGTACCAGTCGTACTGCTTATAGTGATTGTACTGGTTAAAATAGATGGGCGGCTGAACGACCGGCAGCGATTCGACCTTGACCATAGCTTTGACTTCATCCAGGAAAGACGGGTCAAAAGTATCGTAGGTAAGAAGAACTTCATCCTGTTCACGAATCGTGCCATGATCGTAGATGCGGGCTGTGTAGTAGAGATCCTTGTTCCAGATCATGAAGATATAGAACTGGTTATCCGGGATGTGGCGTTCCTCCTGGCTTTGGATGTCCGTGCCGGAGGGGTGCGTGTCCATATAGACGTGGCTGTGACCGTGGTAGTGCAGGTCATCAAAGTGGGGATGTTCAAAATACCAGCGACCATATTCCTCCTGGTCGACCTCCACCGTTGCAGCGGTGACCGTTTGCGGATAGACTGTGATATCATAGACTTCCCAGCCATCCTGGATGGGGCGGGTAAGACCATGCCAGCCGATCTCGGTGTTATACTCGTTCAGCAGAGCGAGTTGTTTGTTCCAGGCATTGGCCGTGAAGTGGATATGAATGGGTTTCTTTGCGGGCGCCTTGACGGCGGGCGCCTTTTCATTCGGGCTCGTTTTGGACATGGCTTACGCCTCCTTTCCGTTCATTTCATCACAGATGATCTGCATGGCTTCCTCGAATGTGATATCGGTTCCGTCCTGCGTGCGGATGACCTTGCCACTGCCGAGAACCAGCTGCTGAGTAACACGACCCATGGCCCAGGTCTCGGACAGGGACACATTGGATGCGCTTTGCTGCGTGATGGCCAGGGCAGCGATATAATCATGGTTGCGCTCGGCATCCGCAAGATCGCCTGCATAGCCGCCCAGGCAGCTGGCAAAAGCGATATGCGGGTTATTGATATAGTCAGCAGCAATAGGCTCCATGGGATTATCGGCTTCAATAGCGCGAACACTGGCATTTCTGTCGATGGTGTAAGTGGCGGCCATCTTGATCGTGAACCGATGATCAACAAAGACAGCGCGGTAGAACGCGGCCATCTGATCGTTGTTATACGGGTTATCGATTTCATGAGAGCCGCGGCCGATACTGGAATAACCATCGAGAACGTCAGGGTAGTTCAGCACATAAGAATCGACCATGTCCTCATCATAACAGGAGAGGGTAGTGAGCACCGTGTACTGGATATAGCCGTTGCCGATGCCGATATGGTCGATACGGAATCCGCCGCTGCGCAGGTAATCATAGACTTCCTGGCGAAGCTGATTCGTATCGGTTTTGCGAAGGTAGGCAATCTTTGCGTTGCAATCTGCAATGCGGCGAAGCCTCTCGGAGATGCGGCGCTGGTAGTCCTTGATCTCTTGTTCAGCGTCCTCGATACTGCTGGAAGCGGAACGGATCTGATCCGCCTGTGCGTTGACGGTGATCTCCTGGGCGGCAGAACGATACTCGATCATATCGTAAGCATACTTAGCGATAAAGGAAGCCGTGGCGTCCCAGAAATCTTTGCGCGATGCTACGTTATCTTTTTGACTGATCTTGTAGACCAGCTGAAGCAGCGCGTATTCATCGGGCTGAAGCTTCTGTTCGCCCTCGAACAGCCAGGGCAGGAGCATGGGGATGGCGCTGATCACACGAAGCCAGATCGCATGGCGGGGATGGACCGCCTGGTCAACATTCACGACGGCCCTGCGCTTATCGGACACGATATAGACCTTGCTGTGCTCCGGAGCGATATAGTTTTCGAGCCGGGTCACACTGGTAAGGTCACTGGTAACAGGGAACGGAACCGTTGTGAGGTAAAGGAACTCCGCATCCGTATCACCGTTGTGGCCATTTTCAAGATGAAGCGTTTCCGTTCTGGGGGCAACCACGCACATCCAGACGGCCTTGAGGACGAGCAGATCATCACCGCTGACGGCACGATACTGGTCACTGGTGAACCGCCCCTGCATGGAGCTTTCAAACGCTTTCGAGAGGATTCTTTCGTTGATTTCCAAAACGGAAACACTCCTTTCTTTAAGCGGCGGACTTAGCCGCGGCAGGCGTTATCCTGCTTGGGGATGTTGAGAATGTAGAAGCTGGTGGCGGTGTTGATCTTCTCGAAATTATCGGCGAACCAGCGGATGGGCTTGTCCAGGTTTTCCTCGCCCAGAGCGATGCCGTTGAAGTTCGTCTGGCCGACATGGTAGTCAACGCCGAACTGATCCAGCAGCTGACGGGGCGTGGTGGTGTCCACAGAGATGGGGGCGGACTCGTGACGATCGAAAGAAGTGCCGACTTTAACCTTGATGATGCTTTCCATAAAACTTATCTCCTTTGAAATATACATTTATTTTGTAATTTTATACAGTGTTTGTATGCGGGCTTCGGATGTAAAAGAGGGGGATCAGCCCTCTTCGGTGGTGCTCTCGGCGTCGGTTTCACCGGTCAGTTCCCGGATGAAGGCGGCCTTGCGATCCTTTTCGGCCTGGACAGCGGTGGCGGCAGTGGCCTCGATCTCGTCCAGCTTGGCCTTGGCAGCACCGACCTTATTAAAGATCTCGTTCAGCTGCTCGTCGGAAGCCATATTGGTGTCCAGCGTGTAGGTCAGGACGGCCTTGCCATCGCGAGCCTTGTTGGCGAAAACGATGCCGTACTGGCTGATGCTGCCCATGGTGCCGCCGGTTTTGACAACGAACTGGACGTCGCCGTCCTTATCCTTGATGGTCAGGGCGTCGGGATTCTGCTTCTCCAGCAGCTTGATGTCGTCCAGCGACAGGGTGGAGATGAGGTCGAAAGTGGTTGCGTTCAGGGTGATCTTAGACATAGTAGTTACTCCTTTGAATTTGTTTTGTACGTTAGTACGTTATTGTGTGGATGGCGGATATATCATCAAGACCTTGCGGCCTCGATTTCGTGGTAGGCTTCACGGATGGAATCCGCAGAGCAGAAGAACTGGCGGTCAAGATAGACTTCATAATGACCGCGGCGGTACTGGACGGTGAACATAGGCATCACTCCTTTCTGCTATATTTATGTACCGTTAAATGTAGGGCGGAAATTTGGACCTGCTGCGCAATGCAGGTGAGAACACCGACCGCGAGCAGGATCAGACTTGGCTATTCATGCGCCGTTAAATCTTGCCTAAAGGATACCACCGCACCATCATTTTGTCAAGTAGGGTGGCAAAAGATTGCTCCTTGGTGCGCAAGATATGTGCGGTCTTGCGGGGCGGATGGGCTGGACACGTGGCAAAACTGCGAAATCCAAAATCGCCTAAGTAGGGGGTAAAGTTGCAGAAAGTGTTAAAGTATATTAGCAGTAATGACATTCGTAAAGTTGCTCCGTAATCCAGTCCTCTCCGAAATCCAGGTCCTTCGAGAATAAGTTCTCTGCGAACCAGTCTTTCTACGAGTCCAGTATTACTACATAACTTTACTCATGTCTTCGCGGCCTTGTTCGTGTTCGTTCTGGTTTTCGTCCTTGTTCTGGTCCTGGTCTCGCAGGTGCCCGGGCTCTAAGAGGTGTCATCGTACATAGGGTTCGTCCTTTTCTTGTCATGGTTTACAGGGTGTTATGGGCTTGGTTGTGCCCTTGCTTACGGAAATCGGCCTGAGAGGGCTTGTGCTGGACTTGCTTGACTCAGGAATATAAGTTGTCGGATTTGGTAAAGAACGGCTCACAGAGCTTGCTAGGCTCCTTGTAGCGTGTCGTTGCCAAAATCATGCTCGTGTTACAAGTGGTTCCGGACTTCTCAGATCGTCTGTGGGGCGGCTGTGCGGCCTTGTACGGGGTTCACTGGGCTTGGCATGGCAACTTACTTATGTAAGGGTACAGGCTCGCAGAGGGGCTTGTTTGCGGGCTTCTGGCTGCGGTCTGATCGGATGCAGCGGTTTCATTACCATGACGGCATCGTGTCATGCGGTGTTCTTTCGTTTTGCATGTATATACACATTTTATGTATATCAGCTGGCGAGGTGGTAGCTGCCGTGCGGGTCGATAAATTCGCTGACATAGAACATCTGCCCGGCATGGAAGAAGAAATCGCCCCCGTCCTTAGTACGGCGCAGGTGATGGATCTTGTGTTCGGTCAGGCGGCCATTGCGCCAGACGGTCAGCAGAATTCGTTCGTGGTCGCGGCTGTGCTGGATGCGGTAGGTGGTAGTGCCGAGTTTAAGCATCTGCGGCGCCCTCCTTTCCGAACAGGTCGTTGCGGTTGAATTTCAACATGGTTTCGTCCTTTCTTTTTGGCAGAAGCTTTTTGGGCGGAGCCTTTGGGCGTGCCGCAGGCTAGGCAATGGGTTTTCCTCGTGAGATCTGACTCAGGCAGTAGATGGCTTCATCGGCCGAGATCAATCCGCGCTTGAAGTTATGGACTACGCGCTGAATCTTGGTTGCGTCGTGCTGGTTGTAATGGCCGCAGCCGTACTCCATCAGCCAGGACGCATATTCAGCAGGGAAACGAGGCTGGTAATGATCCATGGATGTTTTGTTCTCCTTTCATTTAGAAATCAATTCAAAGGGCAAATGCTCTGCGGCCTGGACACCGTAAGTGAAGCGCAGACCGGTGCTCAGGTTCTGGAATACGAGGCGGGGCGGGAAGAGCTCGCCGAGATGGACATTGCTGTTGTCCTGGTAGCCGACGATCTTGTAGCGGGTTCGTTTGCCTTGGAGGCGGACGATCATGCCGGGCTCAAGTTTCATCGCTGGCGGCGCCTCCTTCATCTTCATCCCAGTCATCATCATCGTCTTCATCTT
>ERZ1034928.9-NODE-9-length-139898-cov-49.999693_pt1 | contig 139898 bp, 164 predicted proteins | sample MGYA00520627_ERZ1034928 | MGnify/ENA primary metagenome ERZ1034928 (study PRJEB33766, sample SAMN09781755) | gut metagenome | biome: gut microbiome | host: Homo sapiens | place: Madagascar | study: EMG produced TPA metagenomics assembly of the PRJNA485056 data set...
GGTTGGGGAACCTCTTTCCTCAACTCACAAGACATATATTACACTAATTGGGGGCTATGGGCAAGCACAAATTTAAATCCATAGTTCCTACACAATCGATCAAAATTGAACTAAAATTGAACTTTATCATAGTAAAGTTGAACTAAAATTGAACTTTATTGAACTAAAGTGGCGTAAAATTGAACTTTTGGGATTTTTGTGATTCACAAAAGATTCAAAAAATCTCCACTTGACTTTTTGTCAGGGGTGTGGTAAAATTTTTCCGGCAAATATGGAGATTTTAGGTATTTTCTCCATATCGCTTGACAATAGGGCTCTGGGGAGATCTCCCCCAAACGCAATAGGGGCGCTTAAAGCGCCCCTAGCTGGTTACCTCATTTGAACACGTGCGCCCCACTTTTCGCCATGACGCTTGTAACCTGCTTTCTTTGCTACCAGGTGGGCTAAAATATCGGCTTCAACAATAGCGTCTGAAAGTGCGGTGTGGTCTTCGATGAATGACTCATCACCAGCGATAAAGCGGAACATAGTTTCAGCCGTAGCCCTAGCCCTACCCGTGGGCGTCACGTAATCGTGTTCAATAGCCCACTTCTGATAACGTCGCGTATTGCCTACCAGGTTAATAGCCGAACTCATCAAATCGTAGCACTTCACATTAGCAGGGAAAAAGCAGGTAACGAAACCATTCGACAACTCGGCAATAGTTCGATTCAAGGCGCGATAATCGAAATTCATATTGTACGCCCAGACCGAGCGCACATCATGCGATTCAAGCAGGGATGCAAAACGCTTGAAGCACTCACTAAACCCGAGGACTTCTAGCGCCCCCGAGTTGATAGCTTCAAGGTATTGGGGAACCTTGCAAGCATAGTAAGCCGTTTCCATGCCTGAAACGTCGTTAAACGTCTCCTCCACAACAACGTTCATAGTGTCGACAATCTCGCCAGTCGCGGCGTTCATGATAGCCGCGCCGAAGTCGTACACCATGCCCGATTTAGTGGTTTCAGTGTCGATAATTGCAACGTTCATAGTTGGTACCCCCTGGGGTCTAGCTGGGCCTTATTGCCCACGCACAAGATATATATTACTCTGATTTGTCCCACGAGTCACGCGAGAGCCGTGCCTCCACAAAATCGGCACATGTATAAACTCACTCTGCTATTGTATAGATACATATAGTCATATCCGCACACATACGCACATGCACAAACACATACACGCATATTTAACCATTGGCTAACTTTTTTTGTTTACCTTGGCTAACTTCTCAAATGTTTACTTTGGCTAACTTTGTTAACCATGGCTAACTCGTGTGGTGGTTTTGTGGATTCTTTTACCGACACTGGGGTACGCCCGGTTCTTCACCTCCCCCTCGGCACATCTTTATATTACTACAGTGTGGCGTCGGTGTCAATGTGGGATTTGTGGAAACACAAAAGCGACACAAAAATTTTTCTTGACAAATCAGTTGGGGGAGAGTATAATTTTTTCGGCCAAATATGGAGAGAGTTTGTGGGATTTGTGAAGCTTTTGTGGAGATCTCTGAAAACCACTTGACAACAGCTGTTGGGATATGGTAAAATTTTGAATCCATATTCGGCTACTGTCGGGGCAGGGCGCTAAAACCCTGCCCCCGTTGTGTTCTATCGGCGCATGGACAACTCGCACTCGTCAACGGCTGTTGTTGCATCCGCGAACGTAGCGCACAGCGACACCTGGAACTTCAGGGCGGACGAACAAACCTCCCCGACGTGGGGGTTATGGTTGGGAATAAGCGCCACGAGGAAGTAGTTCATTGGAAAGTAGCCATGAACGATGTTGTCGACGTGCAGGCCGCACGCGAGGGCATTGTGGACACATTCCTCTTTGGCTGACGAGGGGGAGATGCCGAATCCCAGATAGGCATGGCATCCCTCGTTGTCGTTCACGTCATCGATGACGTTTTCCATCATTTGCATGTCCTCGGTGAGGTTCTCGCCCATGGAGGGCGCGAGTGCGTCGACGATGTTCTTGCGAACGGCGTTGATGATGTCGCCGTCGGTTGCGATGATTGCGTACATGGTGTGTCTCCCACGGTCGTGTGGAACTCCGTTTGTCCCACTTGCTAGTGAGTAGTTTACTCTTGTTTGCCATTTAGTACAAGCGAAAGTTTCCCCATCACAAACCCGACACAATGGGGGAGGGGGCAAACAATCCCCCTCCCGAGTGGTTAGGCTACCGTGGGAACCGCCCAAACGGTGATGCCGTGGCCGTCCGTGTGCTTAATCATCGGCGTTTGAATGGCGGTTAGTGCGAGGGCTTCAAGCGTGGAGGGCTTTACACCGACGGAGTGGCTCCAAATGCGTGAAGCGCACGCGACGGAGCGGGAGTCAAGCGCACCCATAGGAACCTCGCGACCATGCGAGCGGGCGTAGACGTGGAAACGAACGTTCAAAGGTACCTCCTAGCGAATGGCCTTGTTGGCGATAGAGACAAAAATCATCTTGCAGGCGAGCGTGAGAAAAAGCATGCCCACAAGCGTGAACATGGCTGACGCAAAATAAGCGGTCTCCAGGAACGTGAAGACGGCACCCGCAACAGATGCCAGGAACGCGATAAAAGCGACGATGCCGAAGAAGATAGCCATTTTTTGCTCCTTTGTCGTAGTGGCTTCTTACAAGAGATATATTACACCGTCTCGGCTGTTGTGTCATACGAGAACGGCAAATTCACAATAGCCACATAATTAAGCGCCAGTTACGCTTATTTTGGGACAGGAAAGTTTTTTCAAAGTTTTTTGCTTTTGTCGCTTGACTTTTTGTTCGGCATGGGGTAAAATTTTGGACCCCACTAGGGAGCCTTTCGGCTCCCTTTTTTTATCGCTTGACTTCCTGGGCTTGCATTTCCTGCCACTCGGTGATTAGGCTGACTCCCCAGGCGAGCAAGCCGACAACCACAAGGATGAACAACAGCACGGGAACGTCAACGCACCCACTCGCAAGGACAACCAGGCCGAGGATTGCGGCAATGCAAGCGTTCTGAATCATGTTCCACACGATGAACCTCCAAGTCTTCAAGTCCCCTTATTAGGACTAAAAACAATGATACCAGAACGGCAACCTGCCGTCAATGATGAATTTTTGTTCACATCACGTTTACAAAGCCCCTGGGTGTGTTCCCAGGGGCTTTTTTGTTAGTTGGAAGCCTTGAAAAACGTCTTGCTATCGTTCTCGGCGAACTCCAACGTGTAGGTCGTTTCGCCGACGATGCAAAGCGTTTGCCGTTCGACGTTCACAACGTTGCCGTCCACGTCGAACTCCACAAGATACCCAACGGGGTTGCGTGGGACCTCCCAAAGTGTGCAATCCTTATAGGCGCTCTTGCAAGCGTCGATGATTGCCTCGCGTGCCGTCTCGCCATAGCCACAACCGCTTGCGTACCATGTGGCATCTTCAAACTCGTAAATGTCGGCGAAATTGGCGAGCATGGAAAAGATAAAACCGAACTTTAGGCCGTTCATGTGAACCTCCAATGCTTTCTTGCTTGCGTTTAAACCAGTATAGACTGTTTTGTCTCACCAGGCAACAAAAACTTTTCGATCCATAGTTCCTACACAATAGCGTTTGAGGGGCTGTAGTGCCGTTAGAACGCATGAAAAATGGGCACCCTTGCAAGTGGGCACCCCTCACACAATAGCCGAATCTAGTTAGTTGCAGTTCCTTACAATCTGTTCAATCCTAGCCACGAGGTTAACGGCATCAAACGCAAGCCCTCGCCCGCTTGAACTCCACTCCTCGCGGTTTGCTGTCTCATCATCAAACAAAACGCCCTGCCCGCTCGCAACCCTACTTTTAGGCGTGCCGTGCTTGACGACATGGACGGCATCCACCTCGCCCAGCAATCCATGCTGTTTGAGCCAGTGAACTTTCGCCTTGCGTACCTTACGGCGATACTCAGGGGAAATATCGCCCTTGCAGTTCCACGAGACTACTTCAACCTTATGCCCCTCGGAGCGTGCAAGCTTCAAAGCGTGCGCGAGTGCGTCTGTGTCACACAATGGCTCGGCCACCTCGTAAGGCGTTGCGTCCTCGTGGCGGATGCGCTCCAACCAGTTCGGCACGTCGTAAAGCCCAGCTAGAACGCCGTCCATGTCTAGTGCGATAACCATAACAGTCTCCGTTCGTCGTTTGGTGGAACAAATTGTACCACGAGACGGCATGGTGAGTCAAACGTGCTATTGTGTGTGTTCATCGGATCTCCACAATTAAACAGTTGACGTGAAGCCCGCCAGGTGATATATTATAACCATACCAGCGAAGGGACAGCGCGGGGGGAATTCCAGAAGTACCCTCAAATCCCGTGAGGCGAGCGAGTAGGGTAGGCGAGGATTCGTTGCGTGGGCTAAACAACAGCCCGACCCAAAGCGTAATAAAACAGGACAGACCTCGGGATGCATTTACCAGCACGGGATTTATCGGTTCGTCCGCATCTCCCCTGGCATGACTACAATATAGCACCTGGTGGCATCTCCAGTCAAGAAGAATTTTTTCACCACGAATCCTTCACATTTAAGCGCCAGAGGCGCGTTAACGCGTAAGTAACCCAAAGGTTACTTACGCTTATTTAGGAATGGGAAAATGGTTGTGAATTTTCGATGCAGACCCTTTACAAAACTGGTTCTGATATGTTAAAATTTTGAACCCATATTGGGGCCCATTCGTGGGCCCTTTTTTGTTTCTGAAACTGTTTCTAAAAATCGTTCTGAAATCAGTTTTAATCCATTATTTCCATTGTATAATAAAACAGGCTGGATGTCAAGAAAAAACTTTGGAAATAAACGCGAACAAATCGGTAATAACATTAGACAAATCGGTAATTATATCATACGCAACGGTAATAACATTAGACACAACGGTAATAAACCGCGAAACACACTCGCCCAGTTTTTGTACTCCTACCTGGGGTTTATTTATCATAGTAAAGTAGCGGTAAGTTCTTATAAGTAACTGTAAGTAAATGTAAGTTACTTATAGGTGAACTTGCATTGCATCTAAAATAATGCAACAGGGAAGTGAACTCCAAATAAGCGAGCGCGGTTGAACGTGCGCCCCCGAACCATATCTAAATAAACCATTTTCGTTTTTCACTTGCAAGCAGCAAACAGCTCGCAAGTTCATCTAAACTAACAATCCTCGGATATCGTTTTGAGTTTACAATAGCAAACTTCAATTTTAATTAAATGCTTAATTCATCTAAATAAATGATTATTAAATATCGTTTTTGATAAATTAAGTGCTTAATTAAAACAAAGCGTATTGTGCTTGAATTATGGATATCAAAAAATTTGTGCTTGACAAACGATTTAAGAAGAATTATAATTAAGAAATACGATTTCTAAATAAACAAACTCGAAGATGTTTCGGGATTAGAGTTAACCATGGTTAACTCACCAGTTCGGTGCAAAAAATTAAGTTAACCATGGTTAACTTTTTCGCCCCCTACTGCGGAATACTACGGCTGGTTGCGCCTAAAATAACACTGTTTGTTTTTCAGTTCCAAAAACCAGGCGAGCCCCCTGAAACCGCTTTCGCAGTCGCAGGGGACCCACTAGGCTAACGATTTTGATTTATCGCGTAGCACCTCGCAGTCCCACCTCGGACGGTATCTTTGGTGTACTCGGTACGAGTGAGCACGCCCAGGCGCACAAGATACTGAATGAACGTCTTCACGCAATCCAAGAAGCGAGACGGATTCCAGCTGGTATCGAGGTTCTTCCTGCGGAACTCCAGACACTCGCCGTGAGGGCGTCCCTCTGCAAACTCGACGATAGACTCCTTGGTGCCATAGACCTGGCAAATGTTCCCAGCTTGGTCGAGATACTTACTAAAGAACAGATTGCCAAATCCGTTTTCAATTACACCAGCAATGTCGAGAGAGGTGACGTAGCCCAGGTCGTCGGATTCCACGGCCAACTCCTTAATGAATCCGTTCGCGTCCTCAGAGGATGCCCACTCGGACGCGAACGTCATTCCAGGGCAGTTCTCAATAGCGACGTTGCGCTTGAACTCCTTGAATTGCTCCTCGGTAAGCATGGATGCCAGGCTGTTCACAAGTTTGGCGCTAACGTTCATTTTGTTCTCCTTTGTTAGGACTCGCTGGGGCCTTTCCTTTGCGACTGAAACCATAATGCCAGACTGGCGACGCAATGACAACACTTGGACGGCACTCCACACATTCAACACATTGCTATTGTAAACCATGGCAAACTCGATTTGATTTCAGGCTATAGGGAGTTAACCTTGGTTGTCTTTCTCGCTCGCCTAAAATTTTGTTAGCTTTGGTTAACTTTTTCGCCGCCCTATATGGGCGGTACTGGCGAGTGCTGCGTTTCGGGAGTGTGGTGCCATGACCCGTTGTCTATGCCGCCGTTCTATAAAAAGCCTAGTTACCTACATTTATTTTCGACCCCCAGTTGGGGGTCGTTGGAGCGTATACGACATAGCCGGGCTGGGCTCGCCCTTGGCATGATCTGCTGCCCTGCTACCGAGTGCCTCGGGTCACGTGCTACCCCGGTGCTACCTGGGCTAGACACGACGAAACCCTAGGGGCCAGGCTTGCACACCTGGGGTCGATACGCTATCTGTGGCGATGCTACCCCCGGAAGATATGGCATCCATTCTCGGTAACCTCAATAACGAGGGCGTCGTGTATATCCATCATCTCGCACGCTTGCTCGCTATCGGCGACGGTATACCACTTGAACCCGTACTTATTAAGCCCCCACTCGACCTCGCACATAACGACGGTCACGTCGTTGAAGCTATCGCACATGGTTAGCTGGCAGCTCGCCCTATCGTCGGCCTCGTTGGAGATTGTAAACATAGCGGAGGCAAAATACTCGCTTACTTGCTCCTGGAGCGTGAGGTCGTGAATAATGACCTCGTTGTGGCCGAGCTGGCTTGGTGTGACGTAGCGGGTGCCAGTCTCCACGTCCATGACCAGGTGCAGGGGCTTGAACTCGTTAGCCTCCATCGTGCGGTACGTGGTAATGGCGCGGTTGCAATCCTCGTCTCCGTCGACAACATAGAACTGGTGGAACGTAGCGGTGGCGGTCATGATGAACTCCTTTTTGTGAGGTGGAAACGTTTCAAGGGGTGCGCCCCTCACGTGAGGGGCGCGGTAGGGCAACTAGAACAAAAAGCTCACGCCGTTTGGCGTTACAATCGCCACTGTCTGGCCGTCGCATGCGATGGGCTCACGAGGAATAACCGTAACCATATCGACTCGCCAGTCCATCTTTTTGAATGCCATCTCCATAGACAGTTCGGCCTTAATAAAAAGCTCCTTGGAGTCATCCCCCGCGTTGGCCGTTTCCTCAAAAAGCTCCTGGGCGGCTGTGGTTACCTCAAAAAACAGGCCACTCGCGTACTGTTTGCAGGTGTCGTCGAACGACAGGGGCTCGCCCTTGGTCCAGGTGTCGTTACCCTCGGGCACAACGGACACGTTACCCTCGGGGTCGACGTCTCGCACGAGGGGGCAAAAGGCCCCACGGCGATGGAGGTACTCGTAGGTGGAGTAAAGGTTATCCTCGGTGAACTGGATGGCATAGGTGCGGATGGGCATAGCGGTGGCGGTCATTGTAGGTCTCCTTTTTGTTTTGCGCCCTCCAGGCGCGTTTCCGTTTGACGAGGACTACTATACTCCTCCTGGGCGTTTGGGTCAAACACTCGCCCCCAACTTTTTGCCCTCCACAGAATAACCATAAACAGATCTGGCCGGGAGTTAGTGCGAGTAAACTCGGCCAAACGTCACATCTTATTAAACATATTAACCCAGTAGGGTATAGGGTTATTAAATCCTACCAGTCGGGTAGGTTTTTTAATCCTACTCTGCCAGTAGGATTAAAATCCTAGTAGCTAGGTAGGAATTTAAATCCCTCCGACTAGGTAGGATTATAACCCTCAAGTATGGGTTGAGGGTCGATCGGTGAATCACACCTCGGGGCGCTTGTCAATACCCGGAGGGTATATTTCCGGACTACACAAATTTTTCATGAACCTGAAAGGCCGGGGGGCACGAAAATTCTCAAAAAGGGTTTTCAGATTCCGAACTTAAAAAGCTTGACTGCACGAAATTTCCCAAAAGCAGTTTTCCGATTCCCAACCTGAATCCCATCCTCTCTTCCTGGGTATATTCATGCGGTGTGTTTGTCATAAACGTGAGCGAAGCTCACTTATAAGCGTACGCGTTAACGCGGGCTATGCCCGCTTATGAGAGAAGGTGGTTCGGTCTTGGCCGATTCTTTTGATTACAACGAGAGGTCCAGGCCTGCAAGGGTAGATGCGGTCCGCAGGTCGCTCTCTAAAAACCCGAAGCCTACGAAGGCTCAAATGTCAGCGATGGCTGACTACATCCTGTGCGTCTCCGACCGTGGGTCCACCCCATACGAAAGGAAGCAGGAGTATCCGGTGCTCACCCGCAACAGGTGTGTCACGATAGCGAAGAGGGAGATGCCGGTTGGGTCCGTCTCCGCCGAGGGAATGTCCTCCGACGACACGCTGTCCTCCCTGTCCTCCGACATGCCGCCTGACTCGGCGTCGGTCGGCAAGAGGCAGTCGAACGTGCGGTCGCAGGAAGCGAATGCTATGCGTGAATCCATAGACTCGCTCAAAGCCCAAGCCGACAGGGCGACCGGCAAAAGGAGGTTTGAGCTTAAACGGCAGGTCATATCCCAGTACCGCGACCTTGTCGTGGCCGGCGAGTCCTCCAATCCGACCCCTGCGCCCGTTGCAAGGGCGTCTCTGCCGCCTGACGCCCCAGGTCTCTTGGACGACGACGTGGTCGTCGACCCAGTCACGCTGCTCCCACACGGCAGGCGCGGCATAACCATGTGCGACGAGAGGTGCGTGCTTGCGCTCATGCGGGACTACACCGCCCTCAAGGCCATGTCGAACGGGGACGCCAGGTCGGACGTGTCTGCGTTGCTTGTCGACCTTGAGGAGGCGGTTGACGCGCTTTACCGTGACGACGAGCCGATGAGGCTCATGGTCGAGCTTAAGCTCAAGAACGCCACCGACACTGATGTCGCCAAGGTGATAGGCGAGAGGCTGGGTGTCCACAGGTCCGCGAGCTATTGGGGTGCCAGGTGGTCCATGCACGTGCCGAGGGCGGTTGCCGACAGGGCCAGGAGGCTGTGGCTTCTGCGCCATTGGGACAAATGGAAGATATGCACGAGGTGCGGCAGGGCGCTTCCCGCGCACCCGATGTGGTTTACAAAGAACTCAAGCAAGGACGGCTACTACTCCCGTTGCAAGGAGTGCAGGACTGCCGTCAGGAAGGAGAAGGAGGATGCCGACAGACGAGGAGCTTGATTTCCTGCTCGGCCTGCACCAGAAGGCGTCGGCGACGGTGAGCGGCATGATCAACGACGGTGCCCAGATTGACGGCACGAACCCCATGTCTGTGCTGATGAGCAGGTATCTGTCTGCCATGTTCACAGCCTGCTCTTGTGCGTCCGACGTCAGGAAGGGGGTGACCGGCAAGTGAGTTCAACCATACGCAAGGTGTGCTCCAAGTGCGGAAGGTCCAAGATACTGGACGAGTTCTTCTGCTACAAGAACGGCGAGAGGGACGACCTGTGCAAGGACTGCCTCCTAGAGCACGTGGACAACGGCAATCCCGACACGTTCCTGTGGATTCTTGAGCGCTACGACATTCCGTACATAGAGCGTATGTGGGTGTCCATGTCGAACAGGGAGTTCAAGGCCAACCCAGGCAGGTTCGGCCCAAAGAGCGTGCTCGGCAAGTACATGCGCAACATGAAGATGCACCAGTACCGCAAGTTCGGCTATGCCGACAGCGACAACCAGGAGCTCAACGGCCTCATCCCGCAGATGGACCAAGAGAGCGAGCTTGAGTTGAGGAAGAAGCTTGAGTCCGGGGAGATCACGAAGGCGGAGTACAACACCAGGTCGTCGTACGCCGACTCTGTGTCGAGGGACGGGGAGTCCAAGGAGTACACGCTCAAGAACGAGTACGAGAAGTCCGTCAACGACAACCTGACGACCCAGGACAAGGTCTACCTGCTCTCCAAGTGGGGCACGTCGTACACACCCGAGGAGTGGGTGCGCATGGAGAGCATGTACAACCGCTATTGTGCCGAGTACGACATGTCGGTCGACCGCGAGGAGACTCTCAAGAAGCTGTGCAAGACGTCGATAAAGATGGACGAGGCGCTTGACTCGGACGACACCCTAGGCTACAAGAGCCTGTCGCAGGTGTTTGATTCATTGAGGAAGACAGGCAGGTTCACTGACCAGCAGAACAAGCAGGACAGGACGGACCTTGTCGACTCGGTCGGCAGGCTGGTTCAGCTGTGCGAGAGGGACGGCGGTATAATAGAGCAGATGCCGGACCCCGAGGAGTACCCGCAGGACAAGATAGACGTCACCATAAACAACTTCAAGCAGTATTCCGTCAACCTGCTCCGCAACGAGCCGAACATAGCCGGACTCATCGAGACTTACATCGCCAGGCTGGAAGAGGCCGACACGAAGACGAAGAGGTTCATGGAGACTATGGGCAACATGAGCGTGCCGTCCAGCCCCTCGGAGGATGACGACGAGGAAGAGGACGAGGGGGTTGAAGATGGCTCTTGAGGACATTCTCAAGATGTCGGGTGGCTCCAGGGACAAGGAGGTTGACCTCTCGGAGGAGTCGGTGATGAAGCATATCGACAAGTTCAGGGAGCTTATAGCGTACTGGAGACTGTACCCCGACAGGTTCATCGACTACCTCTGCTCTCTCAATCCCAAGAACTCCTTTCATTTATATTTCTATCAACGTTTTTTCTTGAGGGTTATCTTTCGACATAGATACGTTTATGCCACGTTCACAAGAGGCTTCTCCAAGTCGTTCATGGCCGTACTCGCCCTGATGATAGAGGCGATACTCTACCCTGGAAGCAAGCTGTTCATGACCTCGGATGTTAAAGCCCGAATAGATTGGGCTGCGTAACGGAAACGTTGCGAAAAATAATTTTCTCTAACTGCTGGAACACCTTAATAGCCAAACATACTACAGCGTGATCGGTCAATCCACCGATGAGCGCGAATGTTGTCGAAAGGCAGAAAAAAATGTTTGGATGGCCCATGCTGAAACGCTAAAGGTCCTATCAGTAGGCAATCAGCAACCAAAGGAGTGGATTTATAAGCTAGATTACTATTGTTTTCTAGCAAGCTCCTAGGCTCAACGACTAGTGCCTAGCACGTAGCCAGCAAGCATATGGTTGGCGAAATGGGAAATTTCCGTCAAGGAAAAAGATATAGTCTATTCTCTATGGAAACATAGAGCAGCTTTATAAGCGGTGGACGGCTTGCGACCGTCTGCGAATATTTTAGAATCCGCCAGCATCTTAAGTTCCAAGGTAGAATTATTGGTTCAGATGATTCCCGCTCTTGGAAAGGAGATAGAGTGGGACACGAGGGGTAAGAACACAAAGACAGTCGTGTCGAAGGACAAGGTGTCGTACCAGTTTAAGAACGGCTCGGTTATAGAGAACCTCGCAGCGACCGAGTCCTCGCGTGGTCAGCGCTACACGTCAGGCATCATAGAGGAATGCGCCAAAATCGACGGCAAGATCCTCAATGCCGTCGTCATTCCCACGATGGCCGTCGATAGGAACATCAACGGTCAGGTTGACAAGAACGAGAAGATAAACCGTAGGCAACTCTACATCACAAGCGCAGGCTACAAGGCTACGTTTGCCTACGAGAAGCTCATTCAGCTGTATTGCCAGATGGTAGTCGACCCGAAACAGGCGTTCGTCTTTGGTGGAGACTACAGGCTGTCTCTTGCCGAGGGGCGTCTGTCCGAGGAGGACATGACCGCGACACAGGCTGATGCGACATATGACGACACGACGTTCGCTATGGAATACGGTAGCGTATGGAGCGGTGTTGCCGAGGGCTCGTTCTTCGACCCCGATACTTTTGAGAAGTGGAGGACGATAGAACAGCCTGACCTCAAGTATGACGGCAGGACTAAAGACGGCTATTACATCATGGGAGTCGATGTCGGCAGGTTTGGCTGTACGACAGAGGTAATAATCATGAAAGTCGTGCCGTCCCCGCATACAAAATTCCCGAAGAAGTATATAGAAAACGTCTTGTCTTATGAAGGTGAGAACTTTGTCTATCAAGCGATTCACTTGAAGAGAATTTTTAACCACTATAAATGCAAGGCCTGCGTACTAGACGGAAATGGGTTGGAATTAACTAGCTCCTTTGTCGAGTAATCGGCAAAGAAAACCCCTTTAACTGCTGGGAACTCCCTCTGGGACAATCAGCAACTAAATTACGGCTTGCCGTAAGAAGCTCAACGACTAGAGCGAAAGCTCGTAAGGTACAAGCTTTTGGTGCCTGAAATGGGGGGCCCTCTAGAAAGAGGTGAAGATATAGTCTGATCTATATGGCAACATATAGCTGGGTTAAGTCCCGCGCGCCGACCAGCGAACGGCACGGAACACAAATGTAGGAGCAGGCCTTGTCGATAACCTTGTTTTCGACCAAGACGACCCCGACACGGGCAAAACACTGTATGGATGGGGCGTTATAAATAAATACGAGGACGACATTGAGAGATATACCAAGTATGAGACAGAGAACACGATACAAGACGCACTGTACATCATAAAGGCGAACAGGGAACTAAACTCATCCTTGTACGCCTATACGCAAGCCCAGTTAATGGCAGGAAGAATAAGGTTCCCGATCAGCTCCCAGGTGGCAGAGTCCAACCTCATGTCTCTTGAGAAAGGCAAGGCCATGACGAAGTTGCAGAGGGAGACTTACCTCATGCCGTTCAAGCAGACGGACATTCTCAAGCTACAGATGCTCAACCTTGTTATGAAAGACGACAGTTTGGGTACAATAGTGCTCAAGCAGTCAAACTCAAGAATAAACAAGGACAAGTTCTCTGCGCTCATCTATGCACTGTATTGGTGCAAGATGGATGAAGAGAAGGCTCAAAAGAAGAAGTCGAATCTGGGAGATTTTGTCTTTTATTCGTAGTCTTGGTCAAAAGCTGTGTGATTGGTGCGCATAAAAAGCAAATATGGATTGAAAGGACCGCGTATACCAGTCCGTATACGCGGTTTTTTCATGCGTATAGAAAGGAGGGGACCGTGGAAAGTTCCAAAATGGAGATGAGAATACATGACATCCTTAAGCTGAACGACGTGCCGTTCGTGGAAGAGTACACGTTCCCCGACCTTGTTGCAAGCAGCGGAAGACCTCTCCGGTTCGACTTCGCAGTGCTGAACGACGACGGAAGCCTTGACTTCTTGATAGAGGCGAACGGCAAACAGCACTATTCCCCCGTCGGCAAGTTCGGCGGGCGTTCAGGCTTGAGTCGACAACAGTACAACGATTGTTGTAAAAAGAGGTATTGCAAGAAACATGGGATTAAGCTTGTCTCGATATCATACAAAGACGAGGACAAGCTGTCCTACGATTATATAATGGCATCAGCCGGCTACACGTAAGGAGGTGTACATGTCAGACGCATTTGGCCTGAAGACCGATGACAGCTCGGTTAAGCCTTTCCCGACAGACTTCAACTCAATCAAGGTCGGTAGAGAGCGCTTGAAGAACGACGTAACAGCCGACGTGGATGCCATCATTGATTCGATTCAAAATCGCAAGCCGATCAAAAAGGAAGACGTCGAGAACGCATTCTTGAGAAACGACTTGCGAAAGCAAAGGGCGATATCCGAGTTCTTCTTCAGGACGAACGGCATATACTCAAGGCTTTGTCGCTACATGGCATACCTGTTCAAGTATGACTGGATAGTCACTCCGATAAGGTGCGACGAGAAAGTCCCGGACAAGAAAGTCATCGAAGGCTGGATAAAGTCGTTGTTGATGCTTGACAACTGCTCTCTTAAGGAGACGTTCGGCGAGATAGCCCTCAAAGTTATGAAGCGAGGTTGCTATTATGGGTATATCATCCGTCAGAAGGATGCAGTGTACCTACAAGAGCTTCCAATTGACTTTTGTAGATCGAGGTATTCACAAAACGGCGTGAAAGCCATCGAGTTCAACGTCAAATACTTTGACGAGAACTTCAAAGACCTTGATTACCGCATGAGGGTCGTTAAGATGTTTCCAAAAGAGATTCAAAAGGCATACGTCGCATACAAGACAGGTAGATTGCCGAAAGACGTGTCGAGCGACGACCTCGGCTGGATTCTTCTTGATCCCGAGGCTACAGTAAAGTTCAACTTGAGCAACTCCGACGCCCCCGTGTTCGTAAACGTCATCCCGGCTCTCATGGACTTGGACGATGCCCAAGACCTCGATAAGAAGAAGATGGCGCAACAGCTTATTCGAATCATCGTGCAGAAGTTGCCGATGAAGAAGGACGGTGACTCCGTCTTCGACTTTGCCGAGGCAGGGCAGATTCACAGAAACGCAGTTTCTATGGTCGGCAAGGCAATCGGCGTGAATGTTCTCACTACTTTTGCCGACGTCGATGTTGCGGATATGTCCGACAAAGGAAACGTCTCAAGCGTCGACCAGCTCGACAAGGTTGAGAGGACGGTCTACAACGAGGCCGGTGTGAGTCAGATGCAGTTCAACTCAAGCGGCAACATTGCCCTTGAGAAGTCTATATTGAACGATGAGGCGACTCTTTCGAATTTGATTGATCAATTTAAGAAGTTTGGTCAAAGAATCTTAAAACCGATGAACAAGAGTAAAAATAGATTGTATTTTGAATTTTCTATCTTGCCGACGACGATTTACAATTACAAAGACCTTGCAAAGATGTACAAGGAGCAAGTCACAATCGGCTATTCACTGCTCTTGCCACAGGTTGCACTCGGAAGGTCCCAGCTTTCTGTGTTCGCCTCTGCCATCTTCGAGAACAAGATTATGAATTTGACAGAGCTGTTCGTCCCGCCCCAGATGTCCTCAACTGTTTCCAACAACGGCGACAAGTCTCAAACCGACAATAAGACGGTGAAGAAGACGGACATAGAGGAGAAGAGCGCTGGTCGACCGGAATTGCCTGACGACGAAAAGTCAGAGAAGACGATGCAGAACATCGAGAGCGCCTCGTAAGGAGAGAAGATGAACAACAATAAATCAGTGGAGACTATCGACTCTCCTGAATTTATAAACATAACGCCCTGCAACCCTATGGTTTCAAAGTGCCAAATCAAGGTGTTGTACGTCGGCAAGAACCGCAACGGGTCTTTCATCAGCAAGGAGACTGCCAAGAAGATGGCAGACACTCTTCCGACCTGCCCTATCGTCGGGTGCTACATTGAGAAGAAGGAAGACTTCGGAGACCATGGCGAGGTTATAACGATTGAGGACGACGAGATAAAGTTCTCATGCAAGACAAAGCCATACGGCTTCGTTGCGCCTGATGCCAAGGTGTGGTTCCAGAAGTACACTGACACAGACGAGTTCGGCAACGACGTCGAGCACGAGTACCTGATGACCGAGGGCTACTTGTGGACAGGTCAGTTTGAAGAGGCTCAAAGCGTCATCGACAACGGCAAAGGCCAGTCGATGGAGCTTGACAATAACACTCTTGACGGTCATTGGTCACGCGACACTGAATCTGGCCTTGAATTTTTTATTATAAATGATGCAGTGTTTAGCAAGCTGTGTATTCTAGGTGACGATGTGGAGCCTTGTTTTGAAGGTGCCTCTGTCACAGCGCCGAAGGAGTATTCGGCAGACAAGAGTTATTCTACGTTCGCAAGAACGTTGTTTACAATGATGAACGAACTCAAGGATATTATATCCAACGAAGAGCCCACTGAAGGGGGGTTAGACATGGACAAAACCGCACAGACTTTCGAGGAGGTTGCCAAGGAAGAGGCTGTGGAAGAGACCACTCCAGTCGTGGAGGAGGAGACAGAGCCTATTGCCGAGGAGCCTGCCCCCGAGACTGTTGAGGAGCAAGCCGAGGAAGAGAACGTTCCAGAGGAGCCTGCACAAGAGGAGGCACCCGTTGAGGAACAGGCCGACCCAGAGCCGGAGTTCTCGCTTACACAGCTGGTTGCCGAGGTTGAGTCTCTGCGCAAGCAGAACGCCTCCCTACAGAGCGAGCTAGACTCCCTCAAGGAGTTCAAACTCAAGGTTGAGAACGACGAGAAGGACGCCTTGATCGGCAAGTATTTCATGCTTACCGACGAAGACAAGGCCGACGTCATCGAGCATAAGGCAGAGTATACGCTTGACGAAATTGAGGCCAAGCTTGCTCTTGCCTACGTCAAGAAGAACGTCGATTTCTCTGTCGACGATACCGAGGACGAGAAGGACGAAGAGCCAGTTCTCGCATTCAGTCTTGACGATACAGACGAGTCTTCTGTTGACTCTATCACTACAGACCCAGTTATTGAAGCTTTACGCGACTACAGGCGCGCAACGCAAAATTTATAAGGAGGATTAAGAATGGCAGTTACTATCGACCGCGAGAAGCAGGTTCTCGCTGGACACGACAATTTTGCCCAGGTTGAGGACAATCATCTGTCTGCGAAGCGCGACGGTCGCGTTTACGCTCAACTCCCCGCTGACGAGAGCATCGACACTCTTGAGCAGGGCATGTTTGTCAAGTATGATTACGCCGGTGGCAAGGTTGCTTTCGCTGGAGACGGTCCTTGGATGATGGTCTTCAACGAGGAGAAGCTCTATGACGAGCGCAAGCAGATGCACCGCGACTTCGCCATGAAGCGTACCGATTTCTATGACAATCAGATGTTCCCCCGCGTTCTCGGCATGGTTGCCGGCGACGTTTGGACGACCAACGCTCTTGCCAAGGGCGAGTACAGTGTCGGCGACAAGGTTGCCCCTGGTGCCGACGGTTTCCTCGCTGCTGGTGAGGGTGACGGCACGCTCGTCTGCAAGGTCGTCAAGGAAACCACTATGCCTGACGGCCAGCCCGCTGTCAAGCTTCAGTGCATCGTCGCTTAATTAGAAGGGGGATACAGATAATGAAACTCATGGATAGCAAGAGTCTGTTCGCCCTTGCCAAGGCGGCAGTCAACAAGACACCTGTTACTTACAGCGCCGAGGAGAGCTACAGCGCCGAGGAGGTCAACGACGTCCTACGCGCCCAGTTTGAGCTTCTCGCTCCTAACTATCAGGGCTTCCGTCGCAACGAAGCTTTGATTTACGAGCTCATTGAGAACACCATCGACGAGGTCCTACCACGTAAGGTAATGGCCCAGTATGAGCGTTTCGCCGACGTCCAGAGCATTGCCCAGGGCGATCAGGCCGTCTTCAAGATTAAGATTACAGAGGCCGCTCGTAAGCGTGCCAAGGCTTTTGTCACCCGTGTCGGCCTTGCCGGTCGTTACGAGACTTTCCAGCTTGATGGTCGTGAGCTTACCGTTGCCACAAGCGCCATCGGCGGTGCCGTCAAGATCGGCTTCGAGGAGTTCCTCGATGGCCGTTACAGCCTTGCCGACTTCACAGACATCATGCTTGAGGGCATGGACGAGTACATTTACGCCGAGATCCTAAAGGCTCTTGACGCTGTTGTCGCCCAGACTCCTGCCAACAACCGCGCCACGTTCGCCGGTTTTGACGAGGCCACTATGGACCAGCTCCTCGCCATCTCCGACTCTTACGGCACTGGTCGTTCCACCATTTTCTGCACGCAGGAGTTCGCTTCCCGCATGCTTCCGCAGGACAAGTTCGTTTCTGAAGACATGAAGAACCGTCTGTGGAGAGATGGCTGGCTTGGCGACTATAAGGGCCACTCTGTCATCATGCTTGAGCAGTCAATGGTCGATGAGACCAACTCCGAGAAGGTCGTCGATCCTTCCAAGGCTTACATCTTTGCCTCAATTGCTGGCAACGAGAAGCCCGTCAAGATCGTCTTTGAGGGCCAGACTGCCGTTCGTACAATCACCGACAACGATGACTGGTCGACCGACATGCAGACCTACAAGAAGTTCGGCGTTGCCGTGTTCAGCAATCCTTCGATTTGTTGCTACACCAACACTGAACTCAAGAAGGCTGTCCGCTAGATTTTCCCGCCGTTCTTAAAACGGCTGATACGGCCACTTGATTAGTTGGGTATAATCCCCACTAGACGTGCCGAACCTAGAGGGGGCTTTTGCCCCCTCTTTTTTTAAAAGAGAAAAAAGGAGAAAAATATGCCAGTCAACGTTAATCTCGTGCCTGATGACACGATGGTCAAGCTCGTCAATATGATGGATTCGCCGACAGGGTACAAGCTCATGAACGGTACGTTCAGAAGGTTTGCCCCAAGAGGCACCATGAGTGTGACCGCCGGAGAAGTCAGGGAAGTCTCCAACATGCCCGGCACAATCACTTTGTTCCAGAACTACTTAAGGATTGACAACAAGGACCTCGCCACAGAGCTTGGCGTGTCCGATGATTCTTTTGAGCACGAGTATTCATGGGGCAGGGATGAGATTGTCGGCGCATTGACGACAGAGCCTATTGAGGTTCTTCTTGATGCTCTTGACTATGCCCCCGATGCTATTAAGGAGTCTCTTGTCGATATTGCAGTCGAGCTTGAGATTCCCGACGTCAACCGCCGTAAGGCCATCAAGGACGCCACAGGCAAGGACGTCACGAAGATGATTGAGATTAAGAATGCCTACAAGGATGAGTCCCAGAAGGAAGACGACAAGCCGACCGAGAGGAGAGCCGCACAAAAGCAGGCTCCGGCAAAGAAGTCTTCTGGTAGGAGAGCAAGTTCCGCTGCCGTTGACACAAAGGAAGAGAAGACCGAGGAGGAGTAGGATATGGACCCCTTTTACACCCCTGATTTATCCAATCCACAAGTAAAAGGGCCAGAAAGCCATCTCACGACTCTTGACGAGATGTACGACGTCTTTTTAAGCCACATTACAGACGACATGTTTATGGAGCTTACAAGAGAAGACACTCAAGGAATGCTTGACGAGATTCTTATGGGTGCGCTTCCTTATTTTGAGTTTCCAAGGAAGAATATATTTGACATAAACTGGTCAGAGAGACATTTCAACGTGCAGTTGACTGCCGAGGAAGAGCTTATAATCTGCCAGTATATGATTTCCGTCTGGATAGGCTATCAGCTCGCAAGCATTGAGCTTGTAAGGCAGAAGTACAGCAGTAGCGACTTCAGCTTCACGTCTCAAGCAAGCCATATGGCAAGGCTGATTCAGCTGAAGACCCACTACGAGGACAAGGGATTTCATCTCCAACGTCTCTATTGCCGTCGTCGCGTCAACAAGAACGGCGAGGTAGTGCCAACAATGGACACGATTATGGCGGTGGACTGACAATGGAAACGTGCACGATAGAGATTCCAAACGAGATGCTTGTGGAGTATTATTACAAGGTCGGCAACCAGATATTCAAGCTTCTCCCTTTGAGAGAAGAGGGTGGAGCTTGGATGAAGTTGCTTGACACTGTGATTTTAGAGTTGACTGGTATGCAAAAGCTTTTTCCTGACAAAGAAGAGCTTGTCTCTCTTCTCGTAAAGTTAAAGGGATTGAAAGAATTAAGTCCCGGCATGGATTTCATGGACTATAGACGCTTTGTCTTCGAATGTTGCACCCTTGTCACAAAGATAAGGGGTGAGTACAATGTCGATGGAGACAATGAGGCAAAAGCTTCTGTTTAGAGGCGGTTTCAATTCGATAGACAGGATCAATAAAGATAAATTAAAGAGCCTACGACTTGCTCTAAAAGGAGACCAGCACTCGCGTCGCGTAAAGACGCCAGAGAAGGAATGCTGGTATGGTTTGATCAACGACAACAAATTGACTGCCGACTATGACAGAAAGATTTTTGCGATAGAGAAAGACGCACACCTAAAGGCAGGCGATGTGTTCGAGGTGCTTGACGACGGTTCTCACTGGATGGTGTATCTGCCGTTCTTGTCTGAAACGGCATTCTTCAAGACGGAGATAATAAGATGCCGTTACACTATTGACTTGGACGGTATGACATATTGGATTTACTTCCAGGGGCCGACAGAGACGTCTGCAAGCTGGTTCATCAAAGACGCTGTAAACATCGCCAACATGAACCTCAAGAGCACTGTGTACGTCAAAAAGGATGACAAGACGGATGAGTTCTTCAATCGTTTCAAGAAGATAAAGATAGCAGGGCAGACCTGGGAAATACAGGCTACAGACCGTTTCTCTGTGCCAGGTATAATAGAGGCTGTTGTGAAGGAGACGAACGATAACCCCGTCGAGGACATCGCAGACGTCCTTCCTGCTTGTCCGTGCGATCAGATTCTAGGCCAATCCATCGTTGAGCAAGACGGTGAGTTTGGTTTTGAGATAAGAGGAGACTACCTCAACGAGGACAGCGAATGGAGAGTTGACGACAATCCAAGAGTCAGAATCTCAAGTGTGACAGAAAACGGACGATTCGTCAAGGTCAAGGTCTATGACGGTGCCGTTGACGGTTTCACCCTTAAATATGGGACAAACGACAGTTGGTTTGCAAAGAAGGTCTTCATAAAGCATTGTCAGACTCCGATTGTCGGAGAGGCGGTTGTCTCTCCCTACGACGTCGTTGAATACAAGGTTAGAAACGAAGTCAAAGACGGCACCTTCTATGTGGATGGAATTGATTCAAAGCATGCAAAAGTGGTTGCCCAGAAGGGCAACTCTTGCGAAGTTGAGATAATTGCTTCAAGGACATGCGATTTCCTGCTGAAGTTCAGGAATGATGATGGCTGTTACTTTGAGCAAAAAATCGAAGTCCGTTCACTTTAGGAGGTGACATGTATGATTTATAAGGCTACCAGTTTGGCAAAAGATTTCAACGTCACGTTTCTGTCAATGGAGAATGACAAAGAGGCCGTTATAAGGAAGCTCTTTGTTGAGAGCAAGCCGTACAGCGACTATCTCAAGAGGCTTATGATTGTAATGAAGAAAGACTGTCTTGACTCTTCAAAACATCAGTATCAGACTCTTATAGACGAAGTTCCTGTCTCAAAGCTGAAAGACGACGGTTATATAAAGTTTGTGCCGATTTTGCCGTTCATCGAGTTCGAGAACTCAAAGAGTTATTTGTTCATCAGATTCCGAGATGTCGCTCCGACGGTCAACCCCCAATATACGAACACAACGATGGAGATTATGTGTATCTCAAACTTTGATAATTGGGAGTTAGACAATTACGCCATTCGTCCTTGGAAAATGGCAGGGTATATCAACGGAATGTTGAACAATGCAAAGTTAAGCGGAATCGGCACATTGCAGTTTGCTGGAGCAAGCGAGTTCGCATGGGACGAAAACTGGGGCGGGGTTCTTCTCACGTATATTGCCACACACTCCACTGACGACCAAGAGCAAATCAGTGAGGAGTCTGGCATAGTAGATGAGCTATAAAGGTGACGTTGGCTTGTATCTCTCCGGTGCCCAGGTGCCGATAGAGGGATGCGGAGTCTTTATCACCCCGCCAACCATAAAAGCCGTTGCCCAGTTTGGAGAAAACGACTTTTTACTTGCCGTCCGTGCTATGAGTGTCGATCGGGCATTCATAGGTCCAATTAAAGACAGCACACCCCAGCTTGAGAATGTCCCTGACTTTCAGATACTTCTTACTGTTGTGAACTCGGATGAGAAACTGTTAGACGTCATAAACAGATTCCTGTCGGTTGTGTTCCCGAATTATTTTGTCGAAGTAAAGCAGAATATGATTTGCTTTAAAGAGAACGAAGAAGACAAAGCAATAAAAGGAATGATCAACCAGTTCAATTGCGAGAACTTTTGCACTGCCATCAAAGAGCTTTTTTGGCCTCCGCAAAAGAACGATAAGGAGTTCAACCCAGCGAACGCGAAAGCGGAGGAGATTGCAAGAAAGATAGAGGCTGGCAGAAGGAAAACTGCGTCTGACGCTCTTGGAGGAGAAAATTCTTCTTTGTTTGGACTTTATGCTTCGGTCATTTCTATTGGATTGGCCGTCGATATAAATGTTATATATAGGTACACCCCATTTCAGCTGTTCGACGCATTCACGCGGTATATGAAGAAGAGCGAATACGATCTCTTTATGAAGATTAAGACAACCCCTATGATGAGTACCGACGGTGTCGAGGAGCCTGACCATTGGGCTACTAATATATACGAATAGTATAATCTAGAAACCTTTTTAAGGAGGATGTGTTTATGAACTTTGGTGTTCGTGAAATTTGCGACGTCGTCTTCAAGGCTCGTACTGACGGCGTTCGTGTCGGCAACCAGACTTTCAAGAAGGGCCAGCCGGTCCTTTACATCACAACTGCCAAGACTTCCAGCCTTGAGGGCGCTACCACAACGGTCTACGCCCAGGGCGGAAAGGGCAACCCACGCTTGATAGCATGGGAGGGCGTGAAGCTCAACTAGAGGGTTAGGGTTTTAGAACCTTAAACTTCATAGTAGGCAACGATATGCCCTCCAATAAGCAAACCAATGCTTATAAGAAATACCTCTTGAATTGCTGGGACATCCAGAAGCATAAAGTTCTTGACTTCTTTTATTATCTGGGGTATACTTGCTCTAGTAAATAAAAATTAAAAAGTCTAGGAGGATGTTTATGACTGGACAATCAGCAGCCAAGCTCGATTACCGACCACTAAAGGAAGACCCCGATTATCTAATTTACTCCGACGGCAGAGTCAAGAGCTTAAAAAAGCCCGGCTGTCACGGAGGACGGTACGAGGAAGACAAGGGACGTTGGGTTTCAGGTAAGATTGACAATGTCGGCTACCGGACATATTGCCTGGCAATCGTAAACGAACTTACCGGGAAAAAGGGTAAGATGGTTTATGCTCATCGTCTGGTGGCAGAATACTTTCTTCCAAATCCAAACGACCTGCCCGTCGTTCATCACAAGAACGGCGATAAGCTAGATAACCGAGTTGAAAACCTTGAATGGACTACTTTTAAAGAAAACACAGACGAGTATATGAAGAATGCGACGAGAGACCAAAAAGCTCCTCGATATCACTGTGGTGATCTTCCTGGAGAAGAATGGCTTCCAACGAAAGACGACCCTCTTTACCTTGTTTCAAATATGGGGCGAGTCAAGAGTTGCAAGACCAACAAGATTCTTTATCTAGACAATAGCTCAAAATATCAGAGAGTCAGACTCGGTAATTCAAAGTTTCGTTATTATATACATCGTCTTGTGTACAGCACTTTCACGGGAGATTATGATTATGACGGCTATGTGATAGATCATATCAACAATGACCCTCATGACAATCGTCTGTGCAATTTACAGAAAGTGACACATTCTGAAAATAACTTCAAAAGGTTTCAAAAGTAATCGAGAAGGTTCAACGACTATCCGTCTGTCGGAGTAGGACGCAAGCGCGTCCGAAGTGGGAGGCCCCTGCATTGAGCGGGGTGAAGATATAGTCTGCTCTCCACGTATATATAAAGGTGGAGTCCTGGCAACGCGATTGCGACCAGGAGGGTCAGGGTAGCGACCTGGCTCCAACACATAGGGAACGCACAATGACCTTCACTGTTGAAGACGCATTGATTTCGCCTGTTTCTCTTGCCATGCTTACTGGTGCCGGTCTCAACAACGTGACCGACGCCAGCAACGCCACTGGCACTTACATTTACCAGCCCGTCCAGTTTGATCTTCCTATCGTCAAGGGTAGGAAGGAAGGAACTGCCTGTGTCCACCTTGATTACGACACAGCCCAGGACGCCCATGACATCTACTTCAGCGAGAACAAGGGCCAGATTTTCGGCACAGTCCTCGACAACGCTGGTGCTGGTGTCTACTTCCTTTCTCTTGCCACCGACGGCATCAAGCTTGTCGAGAATGGCGAGGTTCGCAAGGATGATGTTGACGCCGATAAGGAGTATGTCGGCGAGTGCGTGCCTGGCGACACAGACGGTGGACATGTTTTCACCATTCCTTCTTCTGCCAACTCTTATCTTGAGCTGACTTTTGTCGATGCCGAGCAGTACATCGGTTGTACGCTTCGCGTCGATTGCTACTGCCAGCGTTCAAGCGGAGCCAGGCAGATCACCATTGACGCCGAGAACTTCGCTGGTGACTTTTACATTGAGGCCTCCACGCTGTTCCGCGACCAGTACACCAAGAAGGACATGCCTGCCGTCTTCGTCATTCCTGACGCCAAGATTCAGTCCAACTTCACATTCACCATGGCTAACTCCGGAGACCCAAGTAAAGTAGAATATTGCTTGGCTGCGTAGTAATACGTTGAAAAATTAGCTCCTTAACTGCTGGAACACCTTTAGAGCCTTGTAAACCACAACGTGGGCGGCAACGTCGAGCGTGACGGTTTGAAAATTACAAGGATTAGGCAATCAGCAACCAAGGGCCTGTAAAAAGCAGGTCAAGGCTCAACGACTATCCATTTATTGGAGTAGAGCGCAAGTGCGCTTGAAATGGGAGACCCCTGGCGACAGGGTGAAGATATAGTCTTATCTCATGCGAAAGCATGAGCTCTTGTTTAAGAGGTGTGAGTGTAACGAACTCACATAAAAACAAATGTCCTTTACTTTCACAATGGACGCTTTCCCGGACTACACAAAGTTCGATCGTACCAAGAAGGTCTTCTGCGCCATTCAGATCATGGGCGACGAGAACGTTCTTCCAAAGGACAGCCTTGTGAAGGATGACACTTGCAATCCTGCCGATCCTGCGATTACGAGCGCTGTTCCTGGTAAGGAGGCCAAGTATGGTCGCAACCTAAAGACAGAGATTACCCGTAAGAACATTGACTTCTTCGGCATGCTCTATCCTGTCAGTGACACAACTGATTATCTTGCCAAGTGGAATAAGCTTACTGGTAAGACCGAAGCGGTTCTTCCCGAGGGCGAGGCCACTGGTTACTACTTCCCCGTCACTCTCGCTGGCGGCACGAAGTATGCGTACAAGTCTGTTGCCGGAACTGCTCTTACCAGCAACGATGGAGACATGCTCTTCGCCGTTGATTCCACTAACCCTGTTGTTGAGGTTAAGGTTACAGGAGCTTCTGACGACAAGGTTTCCACTTACGCCTTTGACTTCTCAAAGTGTGTCTTTAAGTAAGAAACATCCTCTAAAAAGCCGTTCTGCCCTGCTTTGGGGTGGGGCGGCTTTTTTCGTTTGTCGATTGAAAGGAGGAGAAAATGGCAAAAAAGTCTTCTAGCTCAAACAATAGTGGGAATACTCCTGTTGAGAGTAAAGAATATACTAATTATGGGTATGTATATTACTATTATGATAACATAAAGCATAAATTCCAACCTAGGGATTTAGACGATATCTACATGTCTCATTTAAATGATTTTAGAAAAAAAAGAGCCAGAAACAGTACACAAGGCTTAAACGATAAAAAAGTTAGTCCTAAAGAGGTTGACAGACTAGCAAAAGAGTTTAAAGCTATTGACAGAGAAGGGAACACTCCTGAAGACTACTTTTTTAAGCCGTTTGAAAATGGCATAGATTGGTCGATGGACGGCAAGGAAGCCTGTGTTCTCAAACAGGGCGATTTAAACAACATAGGATATCTATGGACTTTTGTGGAAAATTCTGCGACCAGCATGCAAGGACTTCTTACAGCGTTAAAAGAACTTTGCTGGCAGTATTTAGATAAGGACAACGGACTGTTTGCAAAATGCCAATACGATTTAGTCGTGAAAGCAATAGACCAAGGATTAAAGAATTTAACCCTAGAGCAAGAAAGCGCAATAAAATTATTCTTCCCAAATTACAAAGAAGGGCAGATAATTGATTTAGAAAGTTTTAAGAAGAAGTATGGTGGCCTTCATGATCAAGTTCAAGGAATAAACGAAAAAATAAAAGAGCTAGAGAGATATGCAAAACAGACGTCAAAAAATGTTTCTGGGCGTGCTTCTGAAAAGAAATGGAAAGACGATATAAGGGGAACTGAAGTTGCCATTATAAACTCTTTAATGAGCTTTAAAGGAAGCATAGAAGAGCTGGTCGGTGCAATGGCTTTTGCGAATGCCGACGATGAGTTTTTTAACAATTTTAAGGATCGAGAAATCAGTATCACAGGATCGGATCCAGGAATTATAATTTTTAAAGAAGATCCGGAGCTAAAAAGGCGTGCCACACAAAGCATCTTAAAAGAGTCTGAAATCAATACAACCTCCAAATCTGATATTACAGTAAAAGCAACTCGTGACGGAGTGACGGTTAGATTCGGTATATCAGTAAAAAACTACGCTGGGTACAAGAACATTAAGAGTTTACCACCAGGCAAAAAACTTGGCAATATAAAAATATTATCTACAAATCTTTTGGCTTTACTTACTAATTTTATTGGGTATAATGATTCTGACTTTTTCAAGGTTTTAAACCTTCTTTCTGCTATTCCAGCAGAAGATGGAGAAAGAGAAGACGCTCCTATTAAGAACAAGACGAGTTCAAGAGCACAAAAACAGAAAGACCTTGAAGTTCTTATTTCTCAACTTTCTGCAATGAGTGCTCTTTCTGCGCTTACTGGAATTAGAGGGGGACTTTCTGTTGTGGGCCAAACATATTCAAGCTTCATGCTCATTGGTGGAAGACTCATCTCTATGGAAGATATTCTGACGAAGTGTATGGACTCTTTGGTAGATTTAAAAAATAAAACTTATACAAGATCAAACCCAATTACTATTTTGGGTTTAAGAACTAGAAATCAAAGCAAAGGAACTACTTTTGGAACGTATGAAAGCAACAACAAAAATAGCTTCGTCCCGGCTTCTGCTAACGGTGGTAGTCTGACACAGCTTGCAAGACAGCGCTCTAAAGAAGTCATAGGGAAAAATGTTGATGCAATGAGAGCCCATAAAATAAACATCACATTAAACTCCAGTATAATAATTGCTTTATTAAGAGAAATCACTCCTACACAATAGTAGGTTGACAAGAAAAGGAGATAAAAGGAATATGATTGATATGGAACTTGAAAAGCAGTCCACCCTCACTGCAAAGGATATGAACGACCTTCTCGCATTCGCTATCGGGGAGGCCGAGAACGACGGTTTTGTGAACCGTTATGTCTTCGAGAGGGCAATGTATACTTACCTGTACCTCCTACTCGCAAAGGGCGACGAGCAAGAGGCTGTCAGGAACTCCATCAACGAGAACGGAGTCCTTGTTGCATGGCAAGAGCTAGTCGGCACAGGTAAGATTGAGCAGATGGCCCAGGAGCATAAGACAGAGCTTGCTCTTGCCGAGAGGGCCAGTGCAGATGTGTTTGACGACTATAACGCCTATAGCAAGTCCATTAGGGCGTCTTTTGCCAATATTCAGTCTGCCAGCAATAACATCATGGAAAACGCAGCCAAGCAGATGTCGCAGATGCTTTCTTCTGACCAGTACAAGGATATCATGGACATTGCCGAGAAGTGGGGCCTGAACAACGCTCTTCTCCCTGCGTAATTAGTGGTCACACATCAAAAAAAGAAGTCCCTGCTTTTGGATAAAAAGTAGGGACTTTTTTTATATTAGGAGGAAAAAGAATATGGCAAAGTATTCCAATACTATTGTATATAATTTACAAACGAACCTCGACAGTAGAGGTATAGACACTTTAAGAAAGAAATTAAGTCAAGTACAGACAGACCTGTACAAGCTGAAAGGCATGAAGGGTCTTACCTCTAACATAAAAAACGACAATGCACTTAAGTTTGCTGATAACAAGGAGCTTGAGGAAAGTTATCAAACGATTCTGAAGATTCAGAAGGCGCTAAACTCTGCCACCAACTTCTCCACTGGGTCGTTCAATACTTCTGCATTCTTATCAGATCTTCAAAAGATGGATGTGTCAACCCAGAGTCTTATTAAGACGTTCTCAACAGTTGGCGTCACTGGACAACAGGCGTTTAACCAGTTGGCTGCTGCTCTTGGTTCTACCGAGGCAAAAGTCTCCAGGATGAGCACGACAGTTACAAAGATGTTCAACACTTTCCAGAACACCCTTCGCTGGGGCATAACGGCAAGCATTTTTGAGACGGCGTCAAACAGCATTGGACGTGCCGTTGATTACGTGAAAGACTTGGACAGGTCACTTAACGACATCAGAATTATTTCTGGCTATAACGCCGAAGATATGAACAAATTTGCTGACTCTGCCAACAAAGCGGCTCAAGCTCTTGGTAAGACGACGACAGAATATACTAATGCTTCGTTGATTTATATTCAGCAAGGTAAAACTCTTAAAGAGTCGAACTCTCTTGCCGAATTAACCCTCAAGACGGCAAATGTTACGGGGCAGGCAACCGCAGAAGTTTCAGAGCAGTTGACGTCGCTCATGAACGGCTATCAGATTTCTGTAGACAACATGGAAGCGTCAGTTGATAAGCTCGCAAAAGTCGCAGCGGTCAGTGCTTCTGACCTAGAAGAGCTTGCAACGGCAGAATCCAAAGTCGCATCTACAGCTAACGCCCTAGGCGTAAGCCAAGACCAGCTAGTCTCCCAGCTTTCAACTATTATTTCAGTAACTCGACAGGCTCCCGAGTCAGTCGGTAACGCCATAAATTAAGTTTTTAGGGCATAAAAGAGTCTAATTGCTGGAACCTCCTAAAGCCGTTTTGCCTTTTACTTATAAATTCCCGTGGGTAAAAGGAGCGAAAGCAGAAACAAGTAAACGGATGGGATATGGCATGTGTTATAGCCTAACTCCTGCGAATGGATGATCAGCAGCCAAGGGAAAGGTAATATATAAGAATGGCTAAAAAGATTTCTAAAGACGAGTTTTTATCTAGGTTCAATTTCCGCTATCCCCAAGCGAAGGTTGAGATTCTTGAATATACTTCAATTTCAAGACCGGCAACTATAAAGTGTTTAAGGTGTGGAAAGATTCTAAATCGGCAAAAGGCAAGGCAGTTTTTAAATGGGTTTGATTGCTGCGGGGCTCATGACGAGACTCGTTTACAAAAGGTTTATCGAATGTATGAAAACAGTGATTTCACTATTGTAAAAGTCGTTGATAAAGATAATGTTATTGTTAAACATCAAACTTGCGGATGTGAAAGTCATAGGTCTTTGAATGCGTGTCTTGATAATCCATTTGCTTGTTTGAATTGTGGCACCCAAAAAACAAATAATCTATTACCAATAAAGGACGCTAGACGACAAATTAGAGAGAAATTCAATGGAGAGATAGAGTTGTTAGAATACAATGGGCAACTTGAAGGTAATTATTACAGATGCTTAAAGTGTGGTAAAGTTTTTAAGCGGAAACAAGTTTGCATGCTTCAATCGAGAGGTTGTCCATCGTGTGACAAACAAATATCTACAGGAGAGAAAGCAATAAAGAAAGCTCTTGTAGAACATGGTATTCGTTTTATTGAACAATATAAAGTCCCTGAACTTCCAAATCAAAGATTTGACTTTGCAATAATAAACAGCAAAAATAACGTACAATACTTCATAGAAGTCCAAGGGGAACAACATTACAAAGTTGTGGACATATGGGGTGGAGAAGACGGACTAAAACGTCGACAAGAACTAGATAAAAACAAAAAGGATTATTGTAAGAGGGCCGGGATTCCTCTTTATGAAATTCTTTTAAAAAAACAAAAAATTCTTAATCTTGATATATTACCTTTTCAAGGTTCAACGACTATCTCCGTGAAGGAGAGTACATCGCAAGCTAATGGCGATGGAAATGGCTCTTGCCTAGGTGAAAACCTGGGTTAAGATATAGTCTTGTCTCGTGTGAAAACACGAGCTGTGCTTGTCACAGTTGTAGGCCTTGCGAGCCTATAAAAAAATTCACGTGAAGACCATATACGCAAGGCTTGGTGACCTCCAGCTCGGGGAGACGCTCGAAGACGGTACTACTCTAGGCTCCATCGGTGAAGCACTGAACGAGGTCGGAGTTAACATCCAGAGCTCTACTGGAGATCTCCGCGATATGGGCGATGTCATTGAAGAGCTTATGGGCAAATGGCAAAACCTTGACACTGCACAAAAGCAGGCTCTCGCCGTCAAGCTCGCTGGTAAGTACCAGTATAACAACTTAATGGCATTGCTTGAAAACTCCAAGATGTATGAAGAGAACTTGGAGGCGGCCCAGACCTCTCTTGGAACCATCAATCAGCAACAGCAGATTTATCTTGACTCACTCGAAGGTAAACTCAATACATTGCAAGCCACTTTTGAAGGGTTTATCAATTCTATATTCGATGTGGATGATATCAAACCTTTTATTGATGATATCACAGGGCTGATTAAACTTCTTACAGGGTTTACCACTTCTATTGGTTCAACAAGCATATTCTCTGGTGTGCTTGGTACAGGATTGAGAGTGTTTAGTCAGAATTTTGGAGATCGAGCTTTAAACAAATCTCAAAATAGGAAAGCTAGAAAGAGGACTCAAGACAGTGCGACACTTGGAACCCAGTTATTAGCAGAATTAGATGTAGATTCTTCAAATCTCGGCGAAAATTCTGCTACATACGCGGCAGCTAAAACACTTGGTTCAAAGACAAAGATAATGAACGAGCAACAACGCGGACAATCAAGACAAATGCTCATGCAAATGGTAAATCTTGAGAATGATTTATTAAGTAAAAGAGAAAAAGCAACTAGTATATTAGACAAGATGGCAATTGCCTACAAAAATATTACAGGTCAAGCAGTTGAACTTAAAATAAATGAAGACGGTCAAGTTGAGAATCTAGATCAAGCACTTCTTATTCTAGGAGATATAAAAGAGAGTTTTGCTGCCATTAACGAAGTTTCTGATGATATTGCTCCTAATATAGGAAAGATCAACGCAGAATTTAATGCCATAGCTGACGGTATTGGTAAGAACAAAAACAAAGGCTTCAACAAACAGACGCAAAAGAGGATTACAAACGCTTCTTACAGCCTTGATACTTTAATAGGGACCCTTTCTACAGACAGTAGACTTTTAGGGACAGATGGAACTAACATAATGTCATCTCTTCCCCAGTATCAAGCGCTTGTTGCTGCTAATACCGCTCTTGGAGAAGCCGTTTCAAAGATGCCAACAAAGCCTGGATCAAAAGTTCCTAAAACAGTTACCAAAGAAGTAGAAAATGCGTTCAATAACTCTAGACAGGCTGTAATTGATTTTATAGAAGCACTACAAAAACTTGAGAATGTTGATGAGAAAACAGCTGCTTCAATAAAACAATTCCTACAAGAGATTGGCCTACAAGAAGGCGCTCTTAAGGGAATGACAGAAGCGGTGGGGGATTTTAAAGATAGTTTAACTACGAAGGAAGTAGTTTCAGAAGTAATAAATCTTACAGGCTCTATCGGACAACTCATTGCAAGCGTTCAGAGCTTTAGATCCATTGGCTCCATATGGGGAAATGCAGATTTAAGCGGAGGAGAAAAACTTCTTCAAACAATTGAAAATCTTGTTTTTACAGCTCCTATGTTAGCAAGCGCAGTGGTAAATCTTGGTGATCAAGTTGAATTACTTATTGATGACTTTAAAGCAAAAAAACGAGCTGTAAAGCAAGATTCGATTGTTACAGCAGAGAACACAATTGTTACCGATCAAAACACAGAAGCTCAAGAAAGAAACAATTTGGCAAATAAAGCCGGAGCAACTGGTGGGATATCGGCAGGTGGTACATCTTCGTCATCTAAAGGTAGTAAACTTGGAAGTGCCGCTGGAAAATTTGGGAAAATTACTGGTTTGGTTGGAAGAGCTAGTGGAGCAATCCCAGGAATAGGAACTGCGATTTCTATCGGAGCCGCTGCACTTTCAATTGGAGGCGGAGTTGTAGGAGCGGCCATTGACGAACAGGCTCAAATTGTTGAAGATAAATTAGCAAAAGCAGTGGATAAAGCCAATGAAGCTCTTTCTAATTCCTCTGGTATTATTGAAGCTCGTAATAATATGGAAAGTCTTTACGAGCAGTATGAAAATGGTAAAATTTCTGCTTCAGAAATGACGGACGCTGTCAACAATCTTTACGAAAAGCTTGGTTTAACGACCCGTGTTGAAAATGGGACTCAAGCACTTAAAGATTATGTTGAGCAAGCAGAAAAAGCCACAAATGGACAGCTGAAAGTTAGCAATGCTGACCTTTTTTCTGGAATAGAATCCTCTAGAAAATCTGATGATTTTTTTACAAATGACAATGGTAAGTCTTCGAATTCTCTAGAAACAGGGACTCATGTTACAGGTGCGCAATGGCCGTGGGAAACAGAGACAGAACAACAGCGTAATACTCGTGCTTCAAACAAAAAAGCAGTAGACGCTCTTTCACAGGCAATGAATGGGACAGTTTTTTCAACAGAACAGGGTAAAAAAGCAATAAATGAGCGCGATTATATCGAGCTGACATACGCTAAAGTTGATCCAAATGCGTCTACACTGCAAATTGTTGATGATTATTCTGAAGTTTTGTCCGGTTTACAAGACGCTTTAGTTAACGGTACGATTTCAAATGAGGAATATACCGCTGCTCTTGGCTTGTTTCAAAATATTTTTGGAAGCGTCGAAGACATTGAAACACTTGTTTCTCAAGAAAAACAATACGAAGAAAACATGGTTGAAATTGCAAAATCTAATTTAAAAGATAAGATTCCAGATAACGCTTCTGACGAAGATATAGTGGAATTGGTAATACCAACTATTCAAGAATTGTTACATGACGAGTCGTTTAAGAATCTTTATGACAGTACAAATAAAGAGGATCGCGGGCAGTTTGTCCTTGATACGCTTGCGAGTATTTTTGGTGAGCAATATCGTGAATTACTCGCTCAAACGATAGATGATTTTAACGTAGATACAGAAAAACCAGAGTGGGCAGGCAATGGGAACCTGTCAAACAAGTCTAAACTATCTCATTATCAAGGCCATGCGACAGGAAACGATGAATTAAACAAAGCTCTTCTTAAGTCTCCTTCTGCGATGGAGTATATCCAAGGAACAAAACTTTCTTATGATGAGCTTTCTATTGCTGCAAAATATGCTCAATCTTTCGGCATCAGCATGGACACTTTTGTTTCAATTTTAGAAGAAAACAGTAAAACCATTGAAGACCTTGCTACAACATTTATGGATCCATTTAATTTTCTTAGCTCTCGGAGGCCGAAAAGTGTTACTGTCGCAGACTCTTTATTTGGACAACAGGCGGAAGCCGAAAAAGCCCAGAGAGAGAAAGAAGACCGCCAAAACAAAGCTGCTAGATATCTTATGGCAAGAGACCCCTCTTTGTCTTTAGAAGATGCTATTGCAGAAGGCGATAGGCTTCATGACGAAATTTTTTCAATAAGCAGTGATATTCTTACTGATGCGCAAAAGACCGAGAGATTCTGGGATGTTGTAAGTGGTAAGTTATCAGAAAGCGATCTTTTAAACAATATAAGTCAAATGACTTACAACGTTAACGATATGGCAGGAGCTTCTGAAGAAGCCAAGACCGCTATGGCAAATGCTGCTTCTTTACTTGACGCTCAACGTCTTGGAAATGGTCAAACTTTTGATGAGAGACAGAAACAAGCTGGCTCGGATGTAGAATTTCTCTATGGAGTGCTCGGGGAGGATATCGTCAATTATTCCGAGGAACAGCTTGCCTCTATGGCTCAATACGCAGCCGATGCAGTGGAAGCTGGATGGTCTCCGGAAAATGTGCAAGCCGCAATTTTATCTTACCTTACGACAGGCGAATGGACAGCTAATATCACTTTTGAAAACGGCGAAGAAATCGGCGCAGATCAAAAATCTATCGACGCTTATAACACGCTTGTTGAGCAAGCTAGAAAAGAGTCTGAACAGAAGTACGGCGAGGGGCATTACAACGATGAAGAAGTAGCTTCCCAAGTGGCTTCTGTGGCTTCCCAGCTTCATGCTGCAAATTATGAAATCACTGAATTTACAGACGCCATTGCAGACGGCTCCATCTCTCTTGATGAGGGCATCGAAGCTGCTTTACAAGCTTTCTTTGACCTCAAAAATGGCACTGCACAAGCAGAGCAGTGGACAAAAGACAGAGTCGAGAGAGAGGCCCAAGAAAAAGCTTCGCAATGGCAAGATTTTTATGATTCACGCTCAAAAGACTATTCTAAAGAATATGGCGCAAATTCTGTCGATATGGCGATGAAAGACGTCAATGAGTTTGACGCATGGTTAGATGAACACGGAATTACAAAAGCTGATTTTGACGCGATGGGTATAAACACTGTCGGCAAGACTCTTGAAGAGATAGAACAAGAAGTCCTTGATATAAAAACAGGGCAAGCAGACAAAGATAAAAAAGAAGAAGCAGAAAAGCGCAAAGAGACAGCTCCTCTTCGAATGGCTCAAAATCGTTATATGGAAGACAAGTACGGCAAAGGCCATGTAAACCAAGACGAGCTTGACGAAAGCGTTGATTCTGTATATGACGTATTAAAGAAATACAACTACTCTGTTGATGATTTAACTCGTTTAGGTATTGATTTAAATCAAGATTCTTCTGATATCATTTCTGATTTCTTAAAAGCCATAGATAAAACCGGCGATTCGGCAGAAGATGCCACCAAGTCTTTTAATGAGCTATCGGGGTCTCTCGATGAGTTCACAGGTTTGTCAGACGCTCTTGACTCAAGAGATAGCATCCAAGGTTTGATGAAGCAAGCTGATGACATCTATACAGATGAAGGTCGTACATATTTTACTCAAGACGAAGCCTATGATATATTAAAAGAAAATCCTGAATATATCAAATATCTTGATGAAGTTGAGGGTGGATGGCAGCTTAACAACAGGGCTGTTCTAGAGTATGAGCAATCGGTTCTTGACGCCGGTAAAGCAATGGAGCAGTTGACAGGGGATGCGATAGACCTGTCTCAACAGAACCAAGACATCGCTACTGTTATGTCCATGAACTCTGCTTATACAAGCGAGGACGGCTCTGGTTATCTAGATCAAATTCTTACCCTAAACCATGCTCTTGAAGATGGATCTATCCAGACAACCCAGTTCCTCGATCAAATCTCTTCTCAATTTGACAATTTCTTCTCCAGTGTTTCTGCTCAAGCAATAAACGCTGGGCAGTCAATAAAAGAATTCTTTGACAACAATGATGACGCTGCCAATATGGCTCAAATATTCTCTGATGAGATGTATCAAGGCATCAAGCAACTAAATACTCAATATCAAGCTGGAAAGATAACCGTCGGACAATACGCAAGGTCTCTTGCCACAACAGCTACAAACTCCATTAAATTAAAAGCAGCCCAAAACGGCTTGTCAAAGGTAGAGGGCGAATGGGTTAAAGTAACGAGTCACGGCACCGTCGCTTTGAAAGACATGGATAAAGAGAGCAAAGACGCAGTCAAAGAGCTAGAAAACATGGAGAAGAGTTTTGACAGGTTAAGTGCAGCGGCAGATTTCAGTGAGTATATTACCGATAACTTTGACGAGATGACTCAAGTTTTCTCTGAAACAGGAGACGTATTGGAGTCTGCTAAAAATGAGCTAGGCGGGCTAAATGAGTCGTTCAGGCCTATGATTCAAGGTTTAGCTCAAGAAGTGGTAGATTTTTATAAAACAGATGAACTTGCTCTTAATGCAATGTCTTCTCAAATAACTGCTGCCACTGGTATGATGCAGGATCAAGCAAAAGAGATGTTGACATCTGTTGATAGCTTGGCAGAAAACATGATGAGCAGTTCTGCCGTCGCAGGAGCCGTCATGCAGGGGACAATGACTCAAACTCAAAGCGCCATTAGCAACATTGCAACAGGTATCTCGTTAATTATTCAAGGTGTCATGTCTGAAATCTCAAGTATCGACGCAGAAGTTGAGAGTCAGGTCGTTGGTGAAGATGAAACAGTAAAAAAGATCTATCAAACCAATGATAAAGATGGCACATCAGAAGAAATAGGAACGATCCACATTCCTGGGTTTAGACTTCGTCTTTCCGGAAAAGGATCCAGTAATGGAGCCGCAGACAAGAGCGGTGGCACCTCTCAAGACAAGGTTAAGAACAAGGGTAAGTATACCTTTGATTCTGTTATGTCCACAGAACAAGCTAGACAAGCTGGTGTCTATATAGCAGCTGATGCTGGAGATGGCCCTGCTGTTGCAGTGTACAAAGACGGCAGGGGAAACTACGTTGGTGTTCAAGCTACCGACTATCAAACTGGCGCTTGGTATCTTGCAGAAGGCACAGGCCAACTCTTTAATAGCCCTGGTTTAAGCGATTATTCTCCTTACAAAGGAGGAAGCGGTTACACTCCAAAAGACAACTCCAATGGAGGCGGAGGAGGTAGCGGAGGAGACGGCTCTGGTAGCGGCGAAGAGCTAGACACAAAAGACCTTCTTGACGACGAATATGACAGATATAAAAAGATAAACTCCCAGCTTGATAAGATGAAAAACCTGCTAGAGCAGATAAACACAGAGCAAGAGCGGCTGGTTGGTTACAACAAGTTCGATTATACAAAACAAGCTATACAGAATTTGAAAAGACAAATAGAACTTCAAAAACAAAAGCTTGAGCTGGAAAAACAAGAAAGGCAAGAAAAACAGGTCGAGTTAGCCAAGTATGGAATCAAGTTTGACACAGAAGGTTACATAGACAACTATGAGGATCGGTTTAAATTCTATCTTGCAGAGATAAACAGCCTTATCACGCAATATAACAATGCCTCCTCGAAAGAAGAGCAGGAAGCCATCGAAGAAAGAATAGAAGACAAACAGGAAGAGTTTGACAAGTATAAAGATTTGGTTGATGAATATAACGACCTCAATTCAAACGCTATTGAACAGACGAAGAAAGAGATTCAAGATCTTCAAGACCAAATTGAAGATATGATTACAAATATCTTCAACAAGGCTATTGAGGCAGTCGACACAATAAAAGAAGTTGACGATGCTGTAACAGACCTAAAGAAGACTTTCCGTGACTTCAACACCGAAGAGGACGACCCGTTCCTGTCGGCGGAGATCTCTGACAATAAGATTGCAAAATATTTCGATGCTGGCACAAAAGCCGCCAAGACGTTCTTCGACACAGCCATCGCCCGCTTGAAGAAACTCAAGGACGAGGCAAAGACGGACGAGGAAAAAGCCAAGTACCAGACCGCGATAGACGGCTTGTTGGCTGGACAGAAACTTCAAGGCCAAGGCGTCCTTGACAAGAACGGCACCGGCTATCTTGATATGGCGCTACAAAGCGGTCAGCTTATCTTGCAAAACATCAAGCAATATAATGAGACTGGTAAGTCCGACCTGTTCGGTGAGAACCAACAGGCGATGATGGAAGCTGCCAAGACTGTCTTCGACCAACTCACAGACATGGCATCCAATCTCCGAGAGGAAATCGACAACCTTCGTGATTCAATCATCGACGCCATAGACATGGTTGCAGACGAGATTGAGAAGAGAGAGGACCTGCTTGATTCCATAAGCAACCGTCTTGACCATGTCTCGTCGATGTCTCAAATCCTACATGGCAATACAATCCAGGGGTACGAAGAGCAAAATAAGATTCTTGCTGTTCAATCCCAACTTGCAGATCAGAGACTCGCAGAGGCCACACAAGAGCTCGACTACTGGAACAAGATAGCCTCTACCGTCACAAAAGGCTCGAAGGAAGAGGAAGAAGCCCTAGAGCACGTAAGAGAAGCGACAGAGAAGAAAAACGAGGCCATAGAGAACTCCGTCAATCTGTATAAGCAACAAGTGCAAGCCTCCGCTAACCTTGCGCTTGCCCAGTGGCAGAAGCAGTGGCTCGGCACAGACGACATGGACTGGGCACAGACACAGTGGGAAATGATGAACAGGAACGCCGACTACTACTTGGACGATGTAAACAAAGCCTATAACATCCAAAAGCTTCAGTCCCAGTATACAGACCTCCTCGATGGAGCCAATACTCTTGACATTCAGACAAAGATTACCGACCAAATGAACCAACAGCTTGAGTATCTTCGAACAAAGACTAATTTGAGCGAGTACGACGTGTCTTACGCTCAAGCTCAACTTGAAATTTTGAAACAACAGATCGCTCTTGAAGAGGCGCAGGCGAACAAGAGCCAAATGAAACTTCGTCGTGACTCGCAGGGCAACTACAATTACGTTTACACTGCGAACCAAGATAACGTTAAGAGTGCTCAAGAAGGCTTGCTTGACGCCCAGAATAACGCTTACAACCTTTCCAAAGACCAAATGAAGCAGACCCAAGAAGACTCCTTCTCTGCTTTCCAGCAAGCCAAGCAACTCCTTCTTGACATTTGGTCTGACACGACTCTTGGAGTCACAGAGCAGAAGAAAAGAATGCAAGCCGTCATCGACAACCTTGTCCAGTACCTTAACATGACAGGCGAGCAACTTTCCACGTCTCAAACGAACTTGCTTGAAAGCTTCTACGGCATGGTTGACTCCCTTAACAGTGAAAATGTTGGAAGCTTGCAGGAGATTTACGACAAGTTGAAAGAAGGCTCAACAGACGCCTTTGATTCTATTGACACACGGTGGAGCACTACGATTACAACCCTGTTGCAGAACAAAGACAAGTTCGCTGATTCTATGGCAGACCTTCAGAAAAAGATGGAAGACTCTCTTACAAAATATAATACGTCAATTGAAGACGCTTCAAAGATTGCAAAAGAGAATATCGGGGATATATCTGATAGTTTTAAGGGAGTCAAAACATCTGTTGACGAACTCACAGGCAGCTTTGGAACCCTAACAAATAAACTCCAAGGATACATAGACAAAATAGGTGGGTACTCCGCCAAACTAAAAGAATATCAAACAACATTTGACTCTATCTCACAGGAGAATGGTGAGTTAAGACAGACGATAACAGACTTGCAGGATGAAATCAACAAGATGAAACGTCAAGAGGCTCAAGGCAAGAATGAAGGCGGAATCATCAGCACTACTCCAAGTGGGTCTTCTGGAAAAGGAAACGGCAAGGGAGACGGCAAAGGAGATGGGAGCAACTTCGGAGGCTCTGGATATTCAAGAGACGACCTTAAAACAGGAATCGCGCTTGCAATCTGGAACTATGGCGAAAGCAGTGGATGGGGCAATGACCCAACACGTAGAACAAAACTTATCAAGGCATATGGAGAGGACTTCGCTAAAGAAGTACAGAGCTATATTGACTATTGGTATGAGCATGATGACAATAAACACTTATATGAAGATTCGTCTTCTATAAAATTTACCTCTATGAACCTAGTCGGCTATGACACGGGTGGTTATACTGGTAACTGGTCAGACGGTTCCGGCAAACTCGCCCTTCTTCACTCCAAGGAGATAGTCCTCAACGCGAGCGACACGCAGAATATTCTCAAGGCCGTCGAGAGTGTCAGAGCTATGACTGCTGCGATGAAGGGTGCCACTCTTGCCGAGGCGGTAGGCTCCATCTCGTCTATCGGGAAGAGCATAGAGACCGCCAACAGCAAGGTTGATCAGAACGTGAATATCACAGCCGAGTTCCCGAACGCGACATCTGCCGACGAGATTAGGGAAGCTATCCTCGGATTGAACAACCAAGTGCTACATTATACACATAGAAAAGCTTAATACCTGGGTATAATAAACGGAGCGGTGGAGACGGTCAAATCTCCACCGCTCCCTTGCTATGCAGTCGAATAAGGAAGATGTGCGTCTGCATTCAATGTTTAGAGATAGAAGGAGAAGTAAATGGCAACAACTTTAAAGGGAGCCGAACAAAAGACATTGCAGGATGCCCTCCTTGATGCGATAGACTACATGACGACGGCAAAGATGGACAAGCTTACTCTTGACAAGACTGTCGTAGCCACAATAGTGAAGAGTGAAGATTTAATTAAGAACACATATAAGATAAGGTATCAGGGAAACGATAACCTTATTGCAAAAGCCCAATCCGGAGACACATACAAGAAAGGGCAACAGGTATACGTCCTTGTCCCGCAGAACGACTTGTCAAACGACAAGATAATCCTGGGCACTGCCTCTGTTGACAACGCATCCTCCGAGGCGGGGTTCATCTCCTCGGTCATGAACGACTATACCTACTCGGGAGAAAACGCCTTCTTAAGCTCGCCCAGGGTGTTTGGCTTGAGGTCTGTTCATACAGCTGGGAACCAAGATAAAAAAGACTCCGAGCTTGTGTACGGTTCTGCCGAGTTCCTAGAGCAAGCGGGCGATCAAACAAATCCTTATACAATCAACACAAGGTTTGCTCAATCGGCGAAGAATTCAGAAAAGATAATGCTTAAAGCTGAATTCAGGACCAGCTTGCCATCATGGCATCGTATGCCGAACTGTGGAGGAGAGTACGGCTTAAAAGCTGTGCTTTCTTTTAATACGAACGATGTGTATTACTACGTTCTTGATGACGAAGGCAAAGAGAAAACAACAAAGGACGACGGCACACTTTACATCGCCAGCGATGAAGGCGTAAAAGTCGGACACAAGAAGAGGTATCAGCTTTATACTCTTGAAAGTAGTTCTCCTGCTTTTACTGGTCAGCCATTCAACTATCCGTCGTTTACCGAGCAATATGCCATCTTTGACTTTGACGCAAAGAACTTCAACGCAGTTGAGAGCGTCGTAGTTTATTGCAAGGGTTTCCCTCAAAAAACTCCCGAGACAGAAGCCGAGAATATCTTCGTAAGAAACATTCAGATATACGGTTTGTCAAGGATAACGGCGGTTCAAGGAGATTACTCTTTAAGACTCAATCCTGCTACTCTTGTATTCTCGAAGTCTTCTGACGGAAAAGAAGACAGAGAAGTCTCTACAAGAGCAGATTTCAGGAAGAAATCACTTTCTTTGTCGAGCGACATCAGGATGAAGTTCGTCTGGGGCGCAGAAGATAAGACTATTACAAGCGTGTCTGAAGGATACAACGGCTATCTTGGCAGCGGATGGAAAGAAATCAAAAGCATAGGCAACACTGCTTACTTTTCTACAAAAGAGAATGATAATTTAGCCTATGAGAATAGGTATAAATGTTCTGCCATCTACTCCGGTGACGACGACACGAAAGTGATTCTTGTGCAAGAGTTCGTCGTGTACAATATAAACGCCAAACGAGACATAGAGATAACGTCTAACCTTGGAAATGAGTTTGCTTTCGACAATGGCACCCCGACCTTGACTTGCAGCGTCAAAGACGATAAGGGGGCTTCTTTCCTTACAGACACCGATTATGAGTATATTTTTGTATGGTCTATTACCACAGAAGACGGCTCATCAAGGCAGATTTATTCTGAACAAGAGGCACAGAAAAAGGTTGATGACATCAAAGCCTCTCTCTCACAAGGAGGCAGTCCCGTAAAATATGCCGACTACGCTCAAGCCAAGAATGACAGGGCTTTGGCCTCTGGTGTCAAGTACGGGACTGACGAGAACGGCAACGAGGCTCGCTATATCTTGACTTTGCCGATTAGCTCGGTTGCCTCGTCGGCTACCGTATACTGCACGGTATATCGGAAACCAAAGGGAGACGGAGAGTCTCACAATATCGGCACGGCCTCAATCACGTTGAAGAACTCAAAGTCCGTCGAGGTTGCAAGGTATCACATTGTTATCGAGAACGGCACACAGTCCTTCCAGTATTCCGAGATCGGCATATCCCCCTGTGATGAAGAGTACAATGGGTTGGACAACCAAGAGATTCTACCGTTGACCTGTCACTTTTTCGACCCGCAGGGACTTGAGGTCCCGGCAAGCGAGTACGTCATTCAATGGTCTGTACCGACTTCCGACTCATTCTTTACGACAGAGGGGTTGAACTTGTCTTACAAGAACCCGGCAGACGACACGGGGGAGCAGGTATCGAACTCACAGGTACTTTCGTTCAAGATTCAGAGCCGTTGGAGATATGCCTATACCAATAGACAGATAACTGCTATTGTGACGTATCAAGGAGAAGAGTTTAGGAAAGACACCGAATTCTTGTTTGCGAAGATAGGCGACAACGGTACGAACGGCACGGACTACGTTGTAAAGATTGTGCCGAAAGACGATAAGTTTTATCCTTTGCCTAACAGCAAAGGAGACGAAAAGTATTATGAGAACTCTTATCTGCCTGCATTTTATTTGTATGCGGGAACTACACCAACTGGTGAAAATGAGAATGTGTTCACCAATGATACAGCGTTTTATTTTCCTACTTTGATTGCCAAGCTATATCAGCGGGGAGTAGAGGTCAAAAATTATAAAGAGTTTAATTGGAGTATCGCCAAGAGCGGTGAACGTTATAATATTGCTCCTCTGCAAATATCTTCTGGTACTCTGTCAAAGATTGGATACGATGGCACCTCGTCTTTACCAAAAGAAGGAAACTATTATAAAGGCCAAATTATAAAAGTTAGTGCGAAAGTCAACTCTTCAACAGATGAAGACAACAAGCCATGCTGGGACACCATCTATGGTTTTTACCCAATGCCGATTATAAAGTCTTATGGTTGTGTTATCTCACTGAACAAGACCTATACAATGCAACAGGTACTTTATAATTCTGATGGCAAGTTTCCACAATACGACACCGATCAAGGCTTTAAAATTGACAACATATTTTCTTGTGACGAGAATGGTACTACCTTCACCAGAGTCGACGAAACAGGATACACCGTCACGGCAAGCTGTTATGGCGGAAGATTAGAGAACGCAAGCACATCAGACCTCGTATCTTGTGACGTTCCTGATGAAAAACAAGATGATGTACCTCCATTGTTCCGCCGCTATGTAGTCACACCGAGAGAGACTTATAGCGGGCAATATCAAAACAACGGAATATATCTCGCTATAAAGGACGAAAATCAGAAATTAGTATGCGAAGCCTGGATTCCTGTTTATATGTCGCTAAATCGCTATTCTCTCGCTTCTCTCAACAAGTGGGATGGCAACTCTATAGAAATTAAAGATGACGAGGGAAAAAGAAGCTACATCCTTGCTCCACAAATCGGTGCTGGAATTAAAGGCGAAGACAATTCTTTTACAGGGGTTGTTATGGGTTCCAGATTTGAGCAGAGAGAAGACGCAGAGGGGAAGGTTAAAGAGCAGAACGACGTCGGCTTGTTCGGCTATAGCGAAGGTGAACAATCTATTTTCTTGGATGCCAAGACGGGGAAAGCTGTTTTTGGCCTACCTAAAGATTCAGGAAGAGATGGAGGATATGAAGGCCGTATCATCCTCACCCCAGGCGGGGAATCTACGATAGCAAACCTTACTCTTGCCTCGAACACCATCTATGGAGCTTCAAAACTCAACTCTCTTGATTGGGAGGTGGGGGGCGAGGATGAAGACAATAAAACTCCCTATCCAAAATACTGGCCGAAAAAGAGTAACTGGGTCACAAAAGTTAAACAAGAATTAAATGACACTGGAAAAGGATATAATTATCCTGTTGAATATAGCACCAATTATTTAGATAATTTTAAATATGACAGGAAACTAGGCTCCCCATATAAAGACTATCCAGTTGCAGGAGCTCAATTTGGTATTCCACCAGAGGCTCAAGGAATTCTTTTAAGTTCGACTCCTCCTTATTTTTCTGCAAAAGGACATCCTCTTAACAAATATAACAGTGACATTGACTGGGATAACGGGATGCGCCAGCTTGACGAGAATGATAGCTTGGAAGTTGAAATAGACCCTAATAAGACAAGCATCTTTTCTATCTATCGGCATTACAAGGAGCTTGATGACGAAGGAAAAATAAAGCTTATTGACGGGAAGCCAGTATACAAGCGTTACCCGATGGTTGGAATTGATGCAAATGGAAGTTTTTATACCAACTCGGTAAAGCAAGAAAATACAACAATGACGATCAACCGTGTTGGTGCCTTTGGCCTTACTGCTTCTCAATATTCTCTAAAAGGCTCTCCAACATACCCAAACTATACTGGTGCGAATTTCTCTTTTAGTGGGCAAACAATCATAAAGATATTTGAACCAACTAATAAGGCATGGTCAGATCTAGAAGAAAACAAAAAAGATAGTAATTATACCTATATCACTACTGGTACAAATAACAAAACAGAATACGATAAAGGTTTGCGCTTTAACAATAAAAGTTTTGAGTCTTATGTGACGGAAGCACAATTTACAGGAAGAACAACCCCTCATAAGCTTATCTTAAAGCAGAACGAGAATTTCTTTGGCACAGAAAAAGACACCTTCTTAAATATGATTCACGATGGTTCAAGCTCTACAATTGAACTTCAAAAGAGAATCTATGATGAGAAGGATGAAAAGAAGTTTAATTCATACGGGCTAAATGTGTCTGTTGATGAGGCTGATGGATCAACAAGTTTATTGAACGGGCCTAAACAGTTCCTTAATTTTACTTCGGCAGAAGGTAAAACTACTCTTAAAGCAGGAAACAGTTTGTTGAACCTAACTCTGACAGATGAAAAAAGTTTCCTTAAAATAGAACCAGATTCTACTATCCTTCAGATACAGAAGACAGAAGGAAAGACTACAGAAACAAGCAACCTAGTATTAAACCACGACTCTTTTACGGCCAAGATTAGTTCTAAAGGTGAGTTCTTGAAGATTGACAAAGACAGCAGTCGCTTCAGTCATAAGTACAAGGATGGTTCGAAAAGTTATGAGAGCTATCTTTTGTTGAACACAGACGATGGAATCACGATGGAGACTCCTAGCAACCTCCTTGCTCACGCGGGGGAAAAGGCATACTTCTATACAACAGGATATAAGTCGGGGCAAGAAGAGGCTAATACGAGGAATTATATTAAGATGGAGGGAGACGATTTCGAACTCCACTCTCAAAGAGGTGGTATTTTAAGTCTTTACTCTGGTTTTAAAGTAATAGTGAACAAGGAAGAAAAAACATTAAATTTAACTTCTTCTACACTTTCTAACAATCTCACTATTCTAGGAGACAATACCAGCACTAAAGAGAACAAAGGATTGTATTTTACTAGTGCACCGAACGGTCTTCTTATAGAACGATATCAAGAACAAAGAGGTAATGAAACCTGGGACTCTAATATGTATGTGCTTAAGAGAAATTCTCTTGACGACAAAGACCATGCTTTAAGAGTAAAAGGAAACATGCTTGTAGATGAGGCTCTAAAAGCTAAAAAATCTATAAGTAGTGATTATTTTAGCGGTCGGATAATAGATATAACAGGCGACAGTTGTCACATTTGTTTTCTTAATCCGGATGATCCAGAAGATTTTTCAGCAACAATAGACAGAGAGTGGTTTGGTAAGGTGCAACGCAGAGCCATTGATACTGATCATGTAACTTCTATCTCCAAGAAGGGTAATACGATTTCTTGGAGCACCCTCGATAAAAACGGTGGAAGTTTTAATCTTCCAGAAAGTAAAACCTATACGCTGCAAAAAGCCGAGCTTGACGCTTGTCCGACGCCAGATTCGGTAAGCAGTTTTAGTGAGGTAAACGGCGCTCTAAAAGGGTTAGTCTGGTATTGCAATTCACTCCGTGGCGCATATTATAGTTTAAACTTGGCTTAAAAAAAGGAGATTTTTATGGACGATAAAGATTCAACGTTCTTCAACCTTATTTTTCATGAGTCAAGAGATTCCATAAAATCTCTCGTAGACTCACTAATCGACGACAACCAAGTTCCTGTTTATATGGTCAAAAACCTGCTATTAGAAGCGGTTTATAATCTAAACATAAAGGAACAAGCTGAATATGAGGAAGCTGTTAAAGAATACAGAAAGCAACAGCAGGCTCAACAGGCTCAACAAGAGACAGAGAAGGACGGTGAAGAATGAGTGGAGAAACACCGGTGGCTAACTCACCGACTCCAGAGTGCATCAACGCTCTTGTCGACAACTCAACTGGAACACCTATAGAGTACCCCTTTGCGGTAAACGCAGAGAATGTGCGTTGCACAGAGGGAGGCAACAACATTACCTTGTCTGACTATCTTGCATACCTTCAGGAGTACGCAAACCAGGGCGTCCGCATAGACACAAGATTTAAACCTATGCCGGTAGATCCGTCACCATCTGTTTAATAAAGAAACAAGAGAAAAAAGGAGAGGGCCTAAAGGATGGCTACAGTAATCAATACGATGTATCCGCCTCAAATAGGTGGGTCTGGGACATTCGCGCCCTCGTTTCCCGTCAGCTGGAAAGACGCAGGCGAGAACAAGTTTGTCGTTGACGGTGACGCGGAAGTCCTTTTTTCCATATCTCAATATAATTCAATAACGAACATCAAGGGTGTTCACGTTACTTGCGTGAATATGGCATCTAATGTGAACGCCCTTGATGCGTCAACAGGAGTCTACTATATCCCATTTAATGAGATAAAGCAGACTTCAACTGGAGAGTACAGCCTCCACATAACGTCTTTGGCGAACAAGGATGTGAACTCTGCCAAGATGAAAGGCGAGGGGTTCACGACAGGCATGTACTACAAGGTACAGCTTCGTTTCGACCAGACGGTCGGCACAAAAGCAGGCCCATTGACAGAGGATTATCTGTCTGGGAACCTGAAGAACTTCTCGGAGTGGTCTACCGTCTGTCTCATTCGCCCAATCGGCACGCCTATCGCGTTGTTCAACACCTGGGGTGACATTGAAGACGACACTGTGCCGTCCTTCAACAAGGGGACGATTCCCATTGCAGGGAACGTCTCTTTTTATGTGAGGAACGCAACCGACAGCAAAATGTCCTATATAGACTCAACTGAACAGCTTGAGTCTTACAAGATAAAAGTATATTCAGACAAGACTGGCGAGCTTATGACAGAGACGCCTACCATCTATTGTCAAGACGGCAAGTCTATAAACTACGCACTTGACGTTGAGGGGTACTCTTCAAAAGCAGGCGACAAGTTCCATATCGTCATGGACTTTGTGTCGGTAAACCAATATAAGTGGAGTTCAAAAGAAGACGACATGCCGTTTTCCATCTCTTCTTACTCAAGGAACGACAGCTTCAAGCCGACAATAACTGCTGAAAGTCTTCGAGACGACGGCGCTGTTAGAGTCCACATCTCCAACAAAATTGCCGTCAAAGGGTTCCTATGCCTCAAGCGCACGTCTGCCGAGAGTGATTACGAGACGTGGGAGTCGCTCGACACTAGGTTTGTCAACTCTGTTGTGGATTACACCTATGACGACATGACGGTGTGCAGTGGAATCTTCTATAGATATTCCATTCAACTCGTCGAGCCGGAGACTTTCTCAACGGGAACGGCCATCGAGGGTAGGTGCACAAAGGCCTATAAGTCGAACAGGGTTATGTGCGACTTCTATGACGCGATGTTCTATAGGCTCGGACGGCAAGTCTCGATGAGGTATGATTTCACCATATCCTCTTTGAAACCTGTTGTCAACAGGTCGAAGGTTGACACCCTCGGAGGCAAGTACCCCAAGTTCGTTGAGAACGCGCAGATGAGGTACAAGCAGTTCTCGATATCCGGTATAATCTCTTCACAGACAGACCCGAACGTAAGGTTCTTCAAGAAGAGCGACCTATATGGTGTTGCAATGAACGACATGGACAGTTATAACGACAAAGAAGCCATCCGTGACAACTACGACTACTATTGGGAGAGAGGCTTCCGAGAAGAGGCTGTAAGCTGGCTGAATGACGGAGAGCCCAAGCTCATGAGGACGATGACTGAAGGCAACATCTGCGTTATGCTTACCGACATCTCTCTCACTCCCAACAAAGTCCTTGGTCGTAGGATTTGTTCTTTCACTGCGACTGCCTATGAGGTCGAAAGTGGGATGAGTCTTGATACTCTTGTAGAGCTAGGTATTCACAGTGTTGGAGAAGAGAAGGCAATCAAAGACTATGAGAACTCTAAAGAATCGTCTGGAGAGTCCGGCACAATAGTCGTCACTAAATTAAGCCAGCTGTACAACACAAGCCCGTGGATTGAAAAAGTTGACGGCACAACTCATATGGTTTTGAATTCTAATGTTGCCGAGGTGATTGTAAGCAAGAAAATGTCCGACCTCGGCAAAGGGATTTTAAAGAAATATAAGTATAAGCCTGGCTCTTTGAAGCTCAAGGATGTGAAGATATACTTCCATAACAAGCCTCATGTCTTTTACGTTGATGACGACGGGAGCCTGCAACCTCACGAATACATAAAAACAAGCAACGGTGTCGTCCATCCTCCAGAAAGCATAAAAGACAAAGAGTCTTTGTTGATTGGATATCGCATTGTCTTAAACGAAAAGACAATCTTTGTGAGCAGGGACGGCTATTATCAGATTCCATCTTCAATAGAGATAGACAAGCTTGGTTTTCCAGACGCCAAGCGAGGAGAAGACGATTGCGACGTCGTCACTCTTGACTACGTTGTTACCCATGAGCGTGAGATAGACAAGGCCAACGCAGATTTCGGCGACGGGATAATGTCTGTATATAAGACTGTTGCAGGACAAGTCAGCGGTAGGTTCTACCCAGAAGAGCGTATCGGAGACAGGATTTACAATCGTTATGCCTATAAAGAGCAAACAAAAGAAGGCGACGTTGTTACACAGACAAAGCGATATAAGATGGAATATTGGAAAGGAGTCAGCCTTGAGGTTGACCCATATGCCGTCTTTGCCGTTGAGTTTGAGGATGATTTTGAATATTCAGAATTCACTGTTGGGGAATCTGGAATCTTCAACATAAAAGATGGTTTCCCCTGTGAAGACTTGTATTTTAAGGGGATAAAGATATTTAGGTGTAAAGGGAACAATAGTAATATCACGCTTGGAGAGTTTAAATTAAGCGGGGACGGCAAACCTGCCGACCTTGTTGATCTGAATAAAGCTGTTCCTGGATACGTTTACACGATAAACAAAGAGACGAAGTATTATTCCCTTGACAAGAGATGGTACAACTTCGAAAAAGTAGACGATAATTACGAAGCGGGAATAATAGACGCTGTTGTAAGTGGTAGCGTAAACTACGTTGGAGAAATACTAGTCAGCACTATGATTGGCGGATAGGTTGGAGGGAGCTTTTGTATGAGGAGAGTATATGAGTACCTCCAATCTTCTGGCACGTTGTCTGACGCACAAAAGAGAACTAATTTCTTCTACAAGATAGATAAATCCCTCAATCAACGACAATACATCCGCATAACGTTGTTGAACTGGGCGGAGAAGCCTCTTAAAGAAGTCCAAGGCATTGTGACGAACGGTTCTTTGACAAAGGACGGCTCGTCCTCTATCCGCAGGACTATGACGCTTACCGTGAACCTCGACGGCGGAGAGTATGACGCCACGTCTTTGGATATGGACTTCTCTTTAAACAAGAAAGTGTTTGTGGAGCTAGGCGTAAAGAATGACACCGACGAGTGGACCCAGTATCCGATACTGTGGTTCCCTCAAGGTGTCTTCTTTATAAATAAGGCCTCTATGTCCTCCTCGGCATCTTCTTCTGTCTCTCTAACGTTGAATTTAAGGGACAAGATGTCTATGCTTAACGGGGATGTTGGAGGCATAATCCCCGCTTCTACCATCTTCGATTCTATAGACACCCAGTCATCAACCGGACAGTTCATCTCACAAAAGGTAACTGTCTATGAGCTTATAGAGAACGTTGTGAACCACTTTGGCAATGAGGACTTATGCAACATCGTGATAGAGGACGTTGACTTGAAGATTCGCCGTGTGGTTCGTTGGACAGCCGAGAACCCGTTATACCTTGTGAAGACATACGAAAAAGGTGTCTTTAAATATTACACTGCCACTATCGAGAAACCAGGCGAAGGTGCCGATTTCATCGAGGTGAAGCAGGGCGACGATTGTGGGTATGTCTATGACGACTTCGTGTATACGAGCGACCTGACTTTGAATGCAGGAAGCAAAGTGACAGACGTTCTAGACAAGATAGTGTCCTACCTTGGCAACTATGAATACTTTTATGACGAGTTTGGCATATTCCATTTCAGGGAAATTAAGAATTACGTCAATACCACTTATGCCACAACGGCAATAAAGGATATGACAAAGAACTCATATCTGATGAACACAACAGCCTCCAAGAGCTCTTATGCTTTCTCGGACGGCACAAACATCATAAACATCTCTTCTAACCCCTCTTACGACAATATAAAGAACGACTATATCGTCGAGGGGTTGAGGAAGTCTACGGTGTCTGATGTAAGCTACCCTGTGAGATATCACCTTGCTATTGACGAGATTCCACCCAAAACGTATTGGAATGAGGAGAAGAAGGCTTTTACCTATCCACCTCGTGAGGGCGTCGTTCTGTATAAGGATGCCAGCACGGGTCAGATAAAAGCCTGTTTCCCCAAGGTGTACAACAGCAACCCTAAAGAAATTGGCGAGGCAGAAGCCGATGCAGTGCCGTTGCCCGACATCGGCACTCTTGATATTATTTACTACGACAAGTCGTTTAAATATCAGGCTAAAGGCGTCAAAGAAGAACAAGATAAGTATCAAAACGCAGAAAAGGACGTTGACAGGCTTTTGTACTATGTCAGCGAGCCGATAGATTATGAGCTAATAAAAGACCCGTCGTCTGACTTCTATGAATATTATAAACCGAATAAGTTTAAGCGTGTCAAGGTGTCATACAACGGGGAAGACGTTGACAAACTCACTTCGGCAAGCTCTGTTACGATAAAGGTTTTTAAAACAAAGCCATCAATAGGTGGAAATCAAGAGCTGACCGACGGCAAGAATTACAAGTACGACTATGAGCCATATTACAAGTATGAGCCGAGCTGTGCCAAATGGAACGGCGAGGAATACGAGAAGCTTGATGTTGTTGCCGTTCATGGTAAAGACAACCCCTACGTGGCGGAGGACTGGAGAACAGAACTCTACCTACAAGGAGAGTATGCCAGGACAAACGGCACAGATAAGGGTTATTACTTTGAAGAGTTGTCGGCGGGATGGACACAGATATACGACTTGGAGAAGCAACAGTTTATCGGGGACGACGATAAGAAGAACCCCGTCACTCTTGCGTCGTTGACTGATGGAAACATGTTCTTGGATTTCATTGATGCAGGTACATCTTCTCTCGGCGAGTACGCTGTGTCTGCTATTGGTCGTAGGTCTGACGTGATTGTAGACAATGACGTAAACTGTCTGTTTCAGCCGAATATCCCTGATATTGTATTTGTAGATGCCGAAAAGAATGCAGAGAGCAACAGTGAAATTTCTCAAGAGCTAGAGAGCAAAGGAGAACGCTGGTCTCTCACTCCTAAAGAGATATATTCAGCATTGGCAACAGGTGGATATAAGAATGGTGCTTTTGATAGGATAAAATACGAGCTGTATCTTCACACCGGTTATCAGAGAACGTTGTCTATAACAGCGATTCCTGCTTTCTATCTTGAGCCAAGTATAAGGGTGTCCGTTAAAGACAAGACGACAAACACTTACGGAGATTACATCGTTAAGAGTGTCACCTATACTCTAGGGACTGGCTCTGCGATGACGGTAAACGCAACCGAGCTTGTAGAGAGGTTCTAAAGGAGACAAAATGAGTAGAAATGTCATGAACCAGTATAGGTTTAACGGTACGGGATGTGTCAGAAGCGGTATCACACTTAAAGTCGGCACAATAAGAATAGACGGTTTTAATGAGCGTTGTTTTTCAATAAGCAAGGATCCGAATTCACTTTCCGCCAACGATGGTAGTGCTCTTTTTAGTAAAGATAAAGATTACCATTTTACCTTAAAAGTAAGAAGAGACTTGACAACAGACATAGACATTCGTTTGACGCTCCGGTCAAGCGCGACGAACGAGAAGGATATGGACGACAATTACCAATATCTTGATACCGTTCACTTGCCGAAGTGGTCTTCTAACGAAAACAACTATATTGAGCAGAAGAGGTGCGCTGTCTATTTATGTGGAGTCAAAAATAAGACTTCCGGCGCAACCGAGACAAAAGCAGATTGGTTTAACAGGGAGATTATCGCTGCGGGGGAGATTGAGAAGAGACCTAGCGGCAACGGTGAAGACAAGAAGCTATACTACGAAGAGACTTCTGGCAACATAATGTATTCGTTGTATAGGTCCTCAACTACTCTTGCCGGGGAACTTCATGGTTCTTCTGATGGCGAGAAAGAGAGCTTCGACACAACCAACACCCTTACTAGAAGAAAAATACATTCAGGATGGAACAATAACTGGACGGCACTTTCTCAAGCTGTTGTAACGACCAGCTGGAGGGCATCCAACTCCGAGGACGCCTACGGTATCTTTGACATAACTTTCAGGCCTCTTACCAACACGTTCGACAGGGTGTGCGCCGAGATAGTCAGGGAGGCCATCGACGAGCAAGTGTCGTTCTCTGACACGGGTAAAGGACGACAGCTTGGCGTTGTCGAGAGTGATTGTTCTCTTGCTGTTGTAAACGACCTTGTCCCACAACTAAAAAGAGACGGAGGAATGTCCTCCATCACGAAGATTGGCGTGTGGGGTAGGCCTGGCTTATTGATGTGCATAAACGGAGAGCCTATCCGCGTCGGTAACTCTGGCTTCTACGAGCAAGATTCCGTCGAAGTTGAGACACTCGGTGTTGTCGTCAAAGACGGAGACTGGAGCAATAACTTTGCAATAGATTACTTCGGCCCTGCAAGCAAAAATTCTGGAGCTTAAAAACAAATAGGTAAACTAAAGGAGGTAATTTTATATGGATTCTATTTATGGAGGCCGTCCTGGTTCGCCTTTTGTGATTAAAGCTCGATTTAACTCTGTTAAAGAGATGCAGGAAGTATTCAAAAAAGGGCCTGATTATAAAGACGTATGGTACGGCGAGTATTGTATTATCGACACAGAGAACAAGAATGATTTCGACAACGGTAAGATATACCAGCGTGGCACAGAGTACGGAAACGAGACTGGTGACGCCAAGTATGTCGGGCAGGTTGTAGGCCCGCAATCGGGCGTCCCGGGTTTTGATTTTGAGCCTTTAGAGGATGTTAAGGGCTACAACAACACAAAACCACTTTCAAAAGGTGAGATACGAACTTGGCCGTATCAAAACGGAGAATCCAAAGAGTTTTATCAATACTCCGAGAGAAACCAAGATACAAGTAAACCTGCTCTTCTTGTAAACGACCTCACACTCCCCAACGGTAACTTCGTCAAGGGATGGGATGACCATGGAAACTTTAATGACACAATAAAGTACACATGGGTGAATATCGCGCACCCGCAGGGAGATGAAGACAGTAATGGATTCGCTGTTTCCAAGACTCTTGTGGGTTTTCAGGTTCCTTATCCTGTTTTTAAAGTTGCTGATCCGGTAACTACTCTCCCCACGGGTACTCCTGCTTTTGTTCGGGAAACAAAAAAAACTGAAGGACATCCATTTGCTTACGAGCTGGAATTCGGTATCCCAAAAGGACCTAAAGGAGATTCCGTTGATTTTTCTACAGAGTCGTTTTCGAGTACTAATAACAACGGCACTGTTATTAATTATACGATATTTCCAAGCGAAGGTGCTCCATCTAAAAAGCATTTCGTCGTTAACGAGATAGTTGACTTGTATTCAGACACCACAAGAGCCGACCATAGTAATCACCTGTATGCCTTATACAGCAGTCGCGAAGCTCGTAGAAATGATGCTTTAAATGCCGATGGTTTTACACGTGGCTCACAAATAGGAATTCCTGAAGATAATTATAAAAGTAATTTAAACTGGAAAGATCTGGGAGCGATAAAAGACCAAAGCGGTATCTTGGTGGGAAGAGACCTTAATACAGATGCCAGCTTCTCCAAACTAAACGACCCCACGAAAGAAACTATTGTCAGTACCTTGAATACCAACTATACTAAAGCAAATGGTAAAGTAGACGGCAAGGTGTGCACCTATCAAGATAAAGAAGGAAACACTTGGTTCTTTGCCTGGGACTACAACCACGACTCCAATGGGTGGTATTATATCGGCACCTTTGGCGGAGGAGGAACAAAGTTCTCCGTATCAGACGGCGGGAGTGATACCCCCAAAGGGTGGTATTTCAAGAAAGCCGAGAAGGTTGCATTTGCCACGAAGAAAAACTGGTGGGGATAGATATGAAAATGATTCAGGTTGTAGGTCCCATTAAAAAAGGGACTGTTCGAACAATCTCTCCGCCTGACAACAACTGTATTTTTGTTCATATCGGTCTACATATCCCAAAGCAGTGGCCTGTGAAAGACCTTAAAGAGAAGGATAGTTCTCCTTGGATACAAGTGCTTGGTCTTTCTTCTAAACCTGGGACTATTGATGAGCACAAGTATTTGTTGAATGAGCACAATGTTCTTGAGTTTGATGGAGTGGAAGAAGAAGAGTTTACGATAAAAGCCCTTCGTGACCTTCCTCCCGAGACTGTCATAGATGTTGTTTATACGACTTTGGAGGATGAGTAATATGGCGAAGGTCGATTATGATTATACATCAAGGCACTGGTCTTCGAAGAAAGGAAGAGAGGTAAACGAAAATCTCCCGCCTTTTTTTGCCGAGACACAGGTAAAAGTAAATGGTAAAAATGAAATATGGCCTTTATATATTCCGTTTGACGCAACAGATAAAACCCAAGGTGTCGTGTGGCTATCTGACACTTTGACTGACGAGAGTGCCAGTGCAGGAATGACGGCAATGACACCGAAAGGCGTCAAAGATAACACTCTTGTTGCCACAAAGAATGGGGCTGGACAAAAAGTCTCCACTGAAAGCGTTGTCTTTAAAGGACCTGTTGAGTTTAGCGGAACAGTCACAGGCATTACTTCTCCCGATAACCCTGGTGGAAATATAAAAAATCTTGTTGTTAAAATTGCTAATAAGAATGTCCTTCCAACAGACGAGATAAATTATATTTTAGGTTCTGGATCAATACAGAATGGTGTCGTAACAGTCCCTATCGGTATACTTCCCCTAAATATGATTCCATCTTTGACAGAGGACAAGCTCCCCAATAACATAAGCGGAAGCAAGATAGCAAATGGTACAATAACCAGCGACAAGATAACGGACGGCACGCTATCATATGATAAATTAAGTAGCACGGCAAAGAATGACATAAACAACAGCATAGACGCAAAGGTTAATGCCATCCCGAGGAATATGTATATTCAATTTTCAGACGGAGACGTGACGTCGGGTGTAAAAACCCTTACTTTGGGATCCACAACAACAATATCTGCTTCTATAAATGCGATACCTGAAGGACAAGTTTCAAGTTTGTTTACCCCTCGTTCTTGATTTAAAACATTAAAAGGAGAGGAGGTGATTTGCTATGGCTAACATTAACTGGACAGTCCGTCTAAAGAACAAGTCGTTCTGGATCGGTCTTGTGGGTGTCATAGGTTCCTTCGTTGTGTCTATGGCCTCTCTGCTAGGCGTGGATTTAGACTTGACAGGAGTTGAGTCTACAGCCACCACTGTCATCTCAACTGTGTTTATGGTTCTCTCCATGCTGGGCGTTGTCGTTGACCCGACAACTAGTGGAATCAAAGACTCTGAACAGGCTTTGACGTACACTTGCCCCAAGAAAGATTAGAAGAAACCTCCCTGCTTGTCAGGGAGGTTTTTTAATGCTTTGGGCAATAAACCCCATTGTCTCCCTCTTTTTTTCTAATAAATAGATTTGCCGAATTTGACAAGTTTCAGGAGGGTAAAAGTGGAGCCTTTTAACCAACTGTTCGGTCAATACAATTTCGGAGACATAGTTGTTATAATAATCCTCGTGTTAATGTGTGCAAAGTCTCTCGGAGAAGCTCTGTCTTGGGCATATAACACTATAAAAGGTAAGTTCCGAAAAGATTCAGAGGCCGAGCAAATTATTGATGAACATGAGACAATGGAGCAAAAGATAAACGCACTTTCCGACAGTATGGATTCCTTATGCGAGACCGTTCAATCCATTCAAGATGAAGTCCATGCTTTATCAAAGAAGCAGGACTGTTTTCAAAAAAAAATACTTGACATGGAATCAAAACAAGTCGATCTCCAAGAGCAATTCTTATATGATGCAAGAGCGTTCATTATAGACAAATATCACTACCATTGTTATGTCGCGCATCAGATAGACGAGATAACGATGGATAGTCTTGAAAATAGATACGCCACATACAAAAGTCATGGAGGGAACAGTTTCATCGACGGCTTGATGGACAGATTAAGGGCGCTCCCCCTCGTGAAGACAAGCGGTGAGCCTGTTCTCTATGGCACGGAGAGGAAGAGGTTAAATGAGCCAAGAATTAAAGACCTTCACGATTGAGTTGAAGTCTTTGGACCAGGAAATAGGCTCTCCTGTCATAGCTGGCGCTGGCGACGTGAACGGTTGCACTCTACGGGTGGTGTTCACACAAAAGGCAGGGTGCCAGCTCTGTCCAAACTCAAAAGTGTATTTAAACTGGATTCATCAAGACAAGAAAGTCAAGGGATACAACGTCCTCTTTAAAGTAAGCGACACCCCGTCTACTTGGGAGATTCACTGGCCTAAAGAGATGTTGTTTGAGGGAACAGTGTTGTGCCGTCTGGAGATTGTCGACGACGTCAGCATTGCCCCTAGCAACAACTTCACAGTCCACGTGCTACAGAACCCAAATGACGGTTCGTCTTTTGTGGTAACGGACGACTACTCTGACTTTCAGCAGGCAATCCTTGACCTTACGACGCTCAAGGACGACATGCTCGATGAGTTCAACTATCAAAAGAAGCTGTTTGAAGACTTCCAACTAGATGTCTCGGACATCAAAGATACTGTTTCCAGAGCAGAAGATAAGGCTCAAGAGGCTCTAGACAAAGTCAACGACCTTATCGCTGGAGAGTTTGCTTTATATATGAACGAACTCGATGATTAAAGAGGGGAGGTTTTCATAATGGCTGTAGATAAAAAAATCTCCTTCTTCCACGGGCCGACCGAAAAGATTCAGGCCAACATCGAGAAAGGCAAGGTCAACGAGAACGACTTCGTTGTCTCTTCCGATGAGAACGTTCTGTACTACATCGACGCAAGCAAGAACGCCATACCGCTTGGTTATGACGATAGGATAAAGAACGAGATAGAGGTAAACCTCGGCGACGACGGTTTCGTAGGCGGGATAGAGAACGGTGACACGTTGAAGACGGGTCTGTCGTTCGAGCAGTTCCTAGAGAAGCTTGTCAAGCGAGCTGTTCATCCCGAGTATAAGAAGCCGGAGTTGGTCGCCGAGATAACATCCGACGACAAGCCCGGCAGATATGAAATCGGCACAGTCCTCTCGCCTACAATAGAGGCGACATTCACTCGCAACGAAGCTGGCAGGTTGGTGTCTCTTGACGTTCTCAAGAACGGGGACAAGCTGTACGGGTCGTTCAAAGACACTGTTGAGCAACACATCCCAGAGTTTAGGCTCGAAGAGGAGACGTCGTTCAGTGCTCAAGCGTCCTATGAGGAGAGCGACTTGAAGCTTAACAACCTCGGGGACGAGGACGGCACAAACAAAATAAAAGCTGGTCAAATAGTTTCAAAATCGCTTGTTTACACTCCTATAAAAGCGATGTTCTACGGAGGGGGAATTGACAACCCACCTAAAGAAATCACATCTGCTTTTGTAAGAGGCTTGCCGTCTGGCCCGGACATTGAGGATAAGAATGTTGTGCAGGTCAAGATGGAGCCTGGACAAAAGTGGGTTATGTTGTGTGTGCCGAGTTCCGCCACGGTTGCAAACGCAGTTTATCTTGAAACAGGAGAATCTGAAATTCTTGATTGTTTCGATAAAACAACTGCAATGGTTGAGGGTGTAGATGGGTATACTGCATCAGAATACGACGTTTATTGTCTTCAGGTTGCTTGTCCTTCAACGACCGGAATGACATTCGAGTTTACTCTTGAAGGGAGGTAGTTAATGAGCGCTACAGTATCGACATTTAGGTCTTACGAACGTTTGAACCCAATACCTTTAGACGCTTCGGAAGTCCATGAGTCTATTGATGGTGCGAATACCTACCTTTCAAGCGGGAAAGCGTATCCTGGTCAGACTATAAAAGTCCGTAACGCGGATGGCAGTTTCGACTCGTATGTCATTGGCGGCACAGAAGGGCATCTCACTCTCGACAAGCTGAACATCAACACTGCTCTTGTGAAGAACTACGTCCAACCCGTCGAGGCTCTCCCCGAGAAAGAGAACGCCGAACAAGGAGTCGTCTATCTAAATACCACCGACGGTAAGGGCTATATCTTCAACGGCACAGACTTCAAGATGATTTTCGACAATGTTGAAGTTGGGCCTGCGATAGACGAGCTCAAGCAAGACGTGGACGGCAAGCTGGCTACAAAGATATCCTACGAGGAAGCCAAGGCTCTTGTGGCAAGCGTAGGCCATATCACCAGAAAGATAGTCGATGAGCTACCGCCTGTCGAGGAGGCAAGCGACACCGTCATCTATATGGTTCCAAAAGCCAACCCCGACGAGGCCGGGCACCAGTCCTACGACGAGTACGTCCTTATCGAAGGCAAGTTTGAGAAGCTCGGTGACAACGAGATCGACACGTCAAACTTCGCCACAAAAGACGAGGTGACTGACTCTCTTGCCGAGGCGAAGAGATACGCCAAAATCAAAGCAGACGACGCTCTTGGTGAAGCGAAGGCTTATGTTGACGGTTTCTTCAGTTCTACAGCCGGCTCTATTATAGACACCATTATCGGCGACACCGGCAAGGACGAGAACGGCAAACAAATAAAAGTGACACAGTATGTCACAAACAAAATAACAGAAGCTCTTACAATAACATACGTCGAATAAGGAGGAGGGTAGATGCCTAGCAACTCTATTGTAAAACTGTATGAGACAACAGAAGGGAAGCTCTCTACCATCCCCGTTGTAACAGGACAGATGATTTTTGTAAGAGACTCCCGTACCATATATATGGATTCTCACGGTTTGAGAGTTTCATACTCAAACCTCACAGTCCTTGACACCGAGGCTGATAGGACCGCCATCCTTGCCCCCGTCCAGGGGACCTATTATGTGCAAGAGACGCACGTTCTATGGTCTTACGGTAAAGACGGATGGTGGCAACTGACCCCAGAGAATCTGAACCCAATCTTTTGTGGTTCTTTGGAAGATTTTCCTAAAGTCGGGTCAGATAACACTCTGTACGTCGACAAAGACGTTATATATAAATGGGATAGTGTTTTATCCAAATATCTCGCAGTTGCGAATATGACCCAGTGGGAAGATATCCCCGCGTAATTTAAAGGAGATTAAATTGGCTACAGGCGCAGTTAAGTTTGTTTCTTGCTCTCTATCCAAGTATAATGGTTTAGCAGAGCATTCTACTAACACTCTCTATTTCATTACAGACTCTCGTAGAATCTACAAGGGTGACGTTCCGTTCACGGGTGGCCTATATGAGACTTGCACGGCCTATCCTGTCACAGGTGAGGTCAACACCATCTATGTCAACACAAAGGATGGTTCTGCCAAGTACTGGAACGGTACAGCATTTGTCACTATCGTCAAGCCTGCCCCTGCCTCTATCACAGGCAAGGGCTCTGCTGACGAGCAGGCCACAACCAAGGCTGTCGTTGACTATGTCGCCACTGAAATCGGTAAGCTCGACGCCGGTAAGCTCAACGAGCGTCTAGCCGCTGTTGAGGCCAAGGCCAAGGCCAATGAAGCTGCCATCGGTGTCATCAACGGCGCTGGCGTTGGCTCCATCAGCAAGGCTCTCTCTGACGCCAAGGCTTACACCGACACAGCCAAGACCGCCCTTCAAGGTGAGATTGACAAGAAGGCCACAAAGGCCACCACTCTTGCCGGTTATGGCATCGCTGACGCTTACACAAAGACGCAGACTGACACAGCCATCCAGACTGCCGTTGCTGGTGCCCACCACCTGAAGCGTCAGATCGTCACCGCTCTTCCCGATGTCAGCGAGGCCAACGAGGACACCATCTACATGGTCGGCACAGGTGAAGGTTCCGAGGCCTCCAACTACAAGGAGTACATGCTCGTCAACGGCAAGTTCGAGCTAGTTGGTGACTCCAAGGTCGACCTCACCGATTATGCCACGAAGGCTTACGCCGACGGCAAGGCCAACGACGCTCTAACCGCCGCCAAGGCTGACTCCCTTAAGAAGATTCAGGCTCTTGACAAGGCTGACACTGCCGTTGCCGACAACTATGTGTCCGCTGTTTCCCAGACAGACGGTGTCATCACTGTCACAAGGGTTGAGCTTCCCGTCAAGTCTGTCGCCGAGGGCACTGCTAACGGCACAATCGCAGTTAACGGCAAAGACGTCAAGGTTCAGGGTCTAGGTTCTGCGGCCTATGCCAATACAAGCGCCTTCGAAGTTGCTGGAGAAGCTGCCAAGGCACAAGCTGCCGCCGCAGAGGATGCCAAGGCAAAGGCTGATGCCGCTCAAGCTGCCGCCATTGCAGCCGCAGCCACCGATGCGACAAAGAAGGCCGATGCCGCCAAGTCCGAGGCTATCGCCGCTGCTGCTACTGATGCTACCTCAAAGGCTGACGCCGCCAAGCAGGCTGCAATCACTGCTGCTGCATCTGATGCAAAGTCCAAGGCTGATGCCGCCGAGGCCAACGCGAAGAAATATGCCGATGACCTTATTTCGTGGGAGGATCTAGGCGAGTAGAGAAAGAGCCTTCCGCTTTTCATTTTTTCTCTCATAATGGCGGGGGGCGGGAAACCGCCCCTCGCTTTTTTTATAACTCTTAAGAACAAGAATCTTTTGTCTGAATATCCCTGTTGTTAGGGGTTATACAAAAGTGAAAGGACACCTCTCAAATGGCAAAACTAAAAGTCTTTAGAGGCACGAAGGCCGATGTTGATAAGAAGGCAATTACTGATGGTGCCGTCTTGGTGGCTACCGACACTTCAACTCTTTATGTCGATGCCAACGGAAAAAGGCTTGATTTAACAAAGGCTACCGCTGTCGACTCGGCTCTATCGAGCTCATCTACAAATCCAGTACAAAGCAAAGCTATTGTCGAATATGTCGCCACAGAGATAAACAAGCTGGGGACTGATAAGCTTAATGAACGACTTACTGCTGTCGAGGGTAAAGCTGACGATAACAAGACCGCTATTGACGCGATTAACGTCATTGCGCCGAAAAACGTGCCAGCGGCAGCGGTAGCGCCGTTTAACAAGTCACTGGCAATAGGAAGCAATTCGGCGTGCACGTCTAATACTACTAGCCAGGTGGCAGTGGGTGTTAGCTGTAAGACATCAGGAGGGGGTTCGGTCTCTGTAGGGTTAGGGTCCTCTGCTGATGGTGATTTTTCATTTTCATTAGGGACATATGCACATGCACTCGGTAATCATTCGACCGCTGTTGGAGTTGTAAGCAATACAGATAGTATGGGAGGAACTGCCGTTGGCGCGTTTTCCCAGGCAATAGGAAAGAACTCGTTCGCATCGAATAATGCAAATGCGATTGGATCTAGCTCTGTCGTCAATGGGTATCTTTCGGCCGCAAACGCCAATCAAGCTACAGTGTTAGGCTGTGGAGCGTGCGTTGTTGGCAATTCTGTCCCAGATGTCAACGTAAAAGACTTCAATCCGGACACTCAAACCTCCGTTGCTTTAGGGGCGTTTTCTTACACAAACGAGTCTAATTGTGTGTCGGTAGGAAATGACGCAGATACCTACGAGTATTATCGTCGTACGTATAAAAGTGGTAATACCGGCCTTTCTGATACTGCGCCTTTTTGGGAGAAGAAAACCGCAAAATACCCAGATAGCGCAAAGCACCTTAAGCGACGCATCACAAATGTCGCCGACCCCATCGACGGCCATAACGCAGCGACCAAAAATTACGTGGACACTTCAATTGAAAAAAATAAGTATGTCCACCCAACTACAAGTGGAAACAAGCACATCCCATCAGGTGGTAGTTCTGGACAGATTCTACGTTGGAGCGCAGACGGCACCGCTGTTTGGGGAGCAGAGAACGACCACACCTACGGAATCGCAACATCTTCCACACCCGGCCTTATCAAAAGCGGTAATGACATCGCTATTGACTCAAACGGCTTTGTCAGCGTCAACAACGATTCTCACACCCACGGCAACTCAACGATTACCTCTGTTGATGCCAGCAAGGTTAGTTCTGGCGTCCTTGCTTCGGAGCGTATACCGGGCCTTGACGCAAGCAAGATCACAAGCGGCACAATCTCAATCGACAGGCTTCCTGCTGGTGCTCTTGAGAGGCTTGTGACAGTCAAAGACCAGAAGGCAATGTACGCTTTGACGACTGACACTGTTCAACTCGGCGACACAGTCAAGCGTCTTGACACTGGTACGATGTACATTGTCGTTGACACGGCGAACCTCTCCAACTCAAAGGGCTACATGGAGTACACGGCTGGCTCTGCTTCAAGTGTGCCGTGGAGCGGTGTGACAGGTAAGCCTGGAACGTTCACGCCTTCTGCTCACACTCACACGATAGCAGAGATAACCGATATTGCAAACGCAAACGTCAACTCGGCCAAGACTGCGACTTCGGCAACTACAGCGACAACTGCTACGAAACTTGGTTCTGCTACTGTAGGAAGCTCAACAAAGGGTATATATCTCAACGGTGGAACGCCTACAGCTTGCTCTTATTCTCTTGGTATGGACGTGCCCGCAGGTTCAAAGCTGACTGATACAAACACCTGGAAGGCGAACACTGCAAGCAGTGAGGGTTATGTCGCCTCCGGTGCCGGGCAAGCCAACAAAGTCTGGAAAACAGACGCTAACGGTGTGCCTGCATGGAGGGCTGACGACAACACTACCTATTCTGATATGAAGGGTGCCACCTCCTCCGCAAGTGGAACGCACGGTCTGGTTCCCGCTCCGACATCTAGTCAGAGGGGGCAGTACCTCCGTGGAGACGGCACATGGTCTACGCCGACCGACACGACATACTCTGCTGGAGCTGGGATCTCTATCTCCGGCACACAGATTAGCAATGCTGGAGTCAGAGCTGTCGGTTCAGGCACCACAAACGGCACAATAAGTGTCAACGCAGGTGGGACGACTACAGATATTGCAGTCAAGGGATTGGGAAGCGCCGCTTATACTGATAAGTCTACCTATGCACCTGCGAGCCACAGTCACAGCTACTTGCCTCTTGCAGGCGGGACAATGAGTGGTCCCATTAAGTGGACCGCAGATGGTCTTGTACAATTCAGCGACGCTCCCTCTTTTTTGGTCGGAATAGACTCTTTTGCCGACGGCGGACAGATGAAATGGTCTGGTGTTGACAACATCTATGTCGGCAGTGCGGGACATGCTACAACAGCAAGCAAGTTAGGCACATCAACCGTTGGCGGAACTACAACCCCGATTTACCTAAACAATGGCGTGCCGACTGCCCTCGGGTACACGATTGCCAAATCTGTTCCTTCCAACGCTGTGTTCACAGACACAGACACAAAGAACACCGCAGGCGCTACCAATACGACTGACAAGATTTACCTCACAGGTGCAATGACTCAAGGAGGTAATGCACAGACTTATTCAAACTCAAATGTTTGGACAAAGAATAGTGTCATAAATGCTTCGGGTGTCGGCAACGGAACTTCTTATTTCGCTTATGTCGATGGTGGCTCTTTTGTCACTATGGAAACAACAAAAACAGGTTTCCTCAAGATAAAACTTCCTGTCGCGTGGTCTTCAACAATGGTATCCTTTACAGTGACAATCTTTAACTACAAAGATGGTACTTCAGTAGATTACCATATTTCCGGATACCCGTATAAGACAGACGGAAGGTGGTATTCTTGCACTGCTGTGTGTGTCGGCAAGGCAGGACAAAAAATCAGCAATCTTACCGTCCGCTTTGGTACAAACGGTACAGACAGCCTTGTTTATATTGGCGAGAATAACACTTCTTGGGACTACCCTCAAGTTATAATTCATGATGTCTGTATTGGTTTTAACGGAAACTCGTTTGACTCTTGGGCTACAGGATGGTCTGTAGATTTCACAACAACCGCCTTAACTCGTGCAGAGAATGTAATTTCAAACACCCACGTCGGCTACGGTTCAGCAACGTCTTGGGGCAATGTGTTCGGCAAGCCTTCGTTCTCGACTGTCGCCACGTCTGGTAGTTACAACGACTTGAGCAACAAACCAACAATTCCAAGCGTCGGGAACGGCACTGTAACGATAACTCAAAACGGCGTGTCAAAAGGCTCGTTTACTTTGAACCAGTCTGGCAATGCCACTATTGCATTGACAGACACGGATACGAACACTACGTATTCTGCGATATCTCCAGAGGATATCAACAGTTTGTTTTTTACAGAGGGATAAATAGATAAAGAGAGACGGGAAGAACACTGACTTTTATTTTCTTTCCGTCTCTCTTGCCTTGGGAGACTTTGTGTTTGTCAAAGAATTACATTATTGTTATCCCGGCTATATCAAAAGATGAAATAAACTCGATTTTTTAGATTTGCTCCACCTTTTATAAGATGGAGGACAAAGGAGGATAACAATCTATGGCTTTTCTCGATTTCGATGGATTGAAACTTTTTTTTAATAGGTGTGAAAACTGGTTTGCTCCTATGGTTCACGTCCATAGCCAATACTTGAACATAGAAAAGAGCCAAACCGGGAATATGGTTCTTGCTGGGCCAAGCAACGGCTCTAGCGGAGAGCCTACATTTCGCAAGCTTGTTGCAAACGATATCCCCTCTATAACCAAGAGCAAGATAAGTGACTTCCCGTCAAGCATGCCCGCTTCGGACGTCTATTCTTGGGCCAAGGCGTCAAGCAAGCCAAGCTACAGTTTCAGTGAGATTGGCGGACAGGTCAACGCATCAACCCAGCTTACAGGGACGGTTCCTTCAAGCTGTCTACCAAGTTACGTTGACGACGTTCTTGAGTATGACGGTCTCTCCAGTTTCCCGAAAACTGGTGAAGCGGGAAAGATTTATACTGACACATCTACGAACAAAATCTATCGTTGGGGCGGTACAAGCTATATTGTCATTTCAGACATGATTGCCCTTGGTACTACCTCTTCAACCGCTTATCGTGGCGACCTCGGCAACGAGGCTCACTCTTGGGCATCGACGGCAAAGGCTCACGCCGACAAGGCTGGTTCAGCTTTCGACTATGGCTTCTATAAGATAGCTACAAACGATGAAGGCCATGTTATTAGCGCAACGAAGGTTAAAAAGTCAGACATTACCAATCTTGGCATTCCTAGCGCGGATACCCATTTTCTTTCAAATCTTGTTGTAGGAACTTCTAGTGGCGCTACCGAAAACTCCGCCACCACGAACGGCACGACTTTTTTGAATTTAATTGAGAACGGCAGCTGGGTCAGAAATTCCCACCAGATCAACGGAGCTGGAGCTACAACTGTCACCGCTGATGCCAACGGCGTCATTACAATCATGTCTACTGACACCAACACAGATACAAAATATTCTGCTGGGAACGGCCTCGTTTTAAATGACACGACATTCAGCCTTGCCTCTTCTGGAGTTACTAGGGGCTCTTATGGCCCAACAGCGAACGTATACGGAGCAAACGGAACTACGATTTCTGTTCCACAAATTACCGTTGACTCATATGGCAGGGTTACGTCTATTGTAAACAGGACCTACACCTCTGTAAACACAGATACTAACACGACTTACAGTGCTATTCCTGAAGGAACAATCACTGCTTTGTTTAAGTAACATTGAATAAAACAGCTATAAAGTTGTTATAATATAAAAATAAAATCTAAAGAAGGAGGGGAGTGACATTGTTTCCTCCACTCCTTTTTTTTATTTGTAAAACGGAGGATAAAATGGCCTTTTTAAACGAGAATGGACTCCATGCTTTGAGAGAGTGCTGTGATGCCCTATACTTATCAAAGGCAGACGCAAGCGATACTTATTTATCAAAAGGAGATGCCGAGCGTCTATACCTTCCTCTATCGGGAGGAACAATGACGGGGCAGATTAAACAAACTAATTTAAACGAAAGTAGTTCATATGGCTATTGGAATTCAAAAAATACTTGTTGTTTGTACAGAGCTAATGCCTCACAAGATGCAAATCATTATTTTCCAGTTATAGGAATGGAAAGCGTTAATGAAGGCACATTAAGTATTGGAGCTGTTGCCGGAGATAAAGGCAGTGAAGCTGGTTGTGTTATGAGCTTTGTCTATAACCCTAAAGATAATACCACTGCTTCCAACGTGAAACAAATTCGTATGAACATAAGACAAAAAGGAATTGAAGCCGCTAGCACATCTCTTGCTTCTTACAACGCTAGCGCTTCAACTTTTACACCAATGAAAGTAGGAAGTTCAGAATCGTGGGTTTATTTTAACGATAAGGGAATCCCCGTTAAAGGGAAGACAATAAAGGCTGGAACCGAAGCTGTTGGTAAAATTACCGGAATGACTGCTGGAGATATCTATATCAAATACGAATAATATAGAGGAGGTATTGTTGAATGGCAGGAACTCTATGGCGATTTAATCTTTCGGCACTACCTAATGCCACAGATCCAAATGCAAAGTCGCCAGAATATATAGTTAATAAAATTCCTACAAAGTTTTGTTTGGAGCCAGAGCCATACATTGATAAAAAATTCTATAAAGCAATCTTTGCTCCTCATAGCAATATTTATCAAGATTATCCTTCCATTATTGGAGATAAGCCCAGAATGGCTTTTATATGGAATGTGCGTTGCACAAAAATACAAGGTAGCAAAATAACCTTAAAGTTTTACGCAGAGCCTTTATGGAAAGACATAAAATATTATTATATATCTTTCACTGGAGACCTGTATGGCATGTCAAAAGACACAGTCAATAAAGTCACGAATGTTGACAGCCTTCTTGCAAACGGGTCAAAACTTCAATGGATTTCTAAAAAAGTTAATGGACAAAACGAAAGAATACTTAATTATTATGGACTCGCACTCTCTTACTGTGCAAACTCACTTCCAACGCAATATAATGTCTCTAATACCAAGAATGCGGATACACAGAATCATAGCGGGATAGACACAGACATCCTCTCTAAACAAGACAACAGTTTCGTTACCTCGACAATAACTCTTGATTTAACAACCGTCCCTTCAAGAGAATTGTATTTTAAATTAAAGTTTGGTTCCTGGGTTGGAAACGCAGGTTATGCAAGACCTCTTACTCTTGCTTCCGTGATTAAAGATTATGATTGGGATGCAGAGGCAAACAGTAGCTCTTCTGTAGAATCTCCTCCTCAAAGTTCTGATAACATCAATAAACCAGAAAGTGGGATAATGGAGACGTTCTCTACCCAATATGGAGAAAGCTGCTATTATGACTCTGGCGTCGCTTGGACTAGAATCATAATGCCAACCCCAAGAAGTTCAATCTATTATTACAAAGATTCAAAGACGCCTATTCTTATAAAACCAGGAAATCTTTCTTATTATAAGAAAAACGGCACAAAGATTGAGCCGACACAGAACGTCCAGGTATACTACTACAAAGAGGCCAACAAACCAACTATTGTTTATGGATACCCGAATTCTTATTTTTATAAATAAAGGAGGTAAAAGTGGCTTTTCTAGACGAAACTGGATTAAGCACTTTTAAAAACCAGTGTGACAGCCATTATTTGAGGCTTAACGGCGGTTCGTCGATGCAAACTGTTGAAAGTAGCAACAATGTTATCCTAGGATTAAAAACTACAAAAAGCGGTGCTTATATTGGGACAAGTATATCATCCAGTATATACGCACCAGCAATCGTTATGTACGGCACAGACGGGGTTCAGTGCGGAGAGGTCACTCATAGCTTTAGGAGTGATAAAGCGTCTCAACTTGCTTTCTATGCGTCAAATAAAATGTCGAACGGGGGGGCACTAAACGGTGGCTTCGCCGTGATGCGACAGTATAACGTGCAATCTGACACAGACGGAACAACTTATTGGTTCTCTTCCAAACCGAATGCCCGCACTGCGATTGGTATTTTCAGTGGTACTACGGCTCCAACAACGAACGCCTCTAGAGCAAACGGTGACATTTATATCCAGTATTAAGCGAAAGGAGCTTTTGTGCGAATTCTTAACGAGCAAGACAAAGAGATTCAGCGATCCGATGTTGACGACACAAAAGGCCACCTTGTAGAGGACTATTTTCTTATAGCCCATCATCCCGAGGTAAACGTTGCTCCCGCTGTGACCCATCTTGAAACGTTGTTCAAGTTTGACGATGACGAAGACGGTATATGGGTGCCGAACGACGAATATTCAGTCGATCTAAAGACGGGTGCCTATGTGTTCACCAATAAATCCCTCAACGGCATGAAGGCCACTTTTGTGGACTCCCGTAAGGTGGAAGACCAACCTCCGACAGAAGGCGAGCATGAGTGGTTTGAGTACGAGCAGATTCTTCGCTACAAGCTTTACACAGAAGACGAGCTTGCCTTAATCAAGGCAAGGGAAGACCAGCAACGCACCGATGCTCAAGAGCGTGAGCAGAAGAACACTGAATACCAGAATCTTCTGTCTTCTGTAGACGACATCATTCTTGCACTTGCTGAAAAAGAGGGTGCTACATCAGATCTTGAAAATCAAATCAACGATATCAACCTGGTCCTTGCCGACCTGATTGGAGAATAAGATGGCTATCAGTGCAGTTGGGTATCGCGTTATAGAGCGTGCCGTTGCTATCCGACTTAACAAAGGAGAGGCTCTTGAGGATATAATCGCCTCTTATTCAAAGCTCTCTGCTGAACAAGCCAAGCAACTTCGAAAAAAGTTTGCCACAGAGGAATAAACTTCTTTTTGATGGATATAATAAAATCAAATACGAGGATACCGCATTGAACCCATAGTCTCGTCAGCTATGCGGGATTACGGTATTCTCGTATTTTTTTTAGAGAAAAAAGGAGTAAAACCTATGGCACAAAATTGGCTCGGCTTATGCGATGAAAATTTAACAGAGCTTAAAAACCATAACAAATATCAACTCGGCAACGCCACTTCGACTATTGTTTATTGGGACAACTGGAACGATGTAGGAAACAACTTCGTATGTTACATGCCTTCTTCGGGCAGTTTCATCTGTGGACGGCCTGCCATCCGATTCCACGACTGCTATAAAGCTAGTGACGGGAAAGGGTACGCGCATGCGTCGTTCGCTTTCAGGGCTCCTGGTTATATCGCTGGCTTTCCTATAGACTTCGGCTTCGCCAGTGTCAACCAGTCAGGAACCTTGTCAGTAATAGGCCAAAAGCAGGTCTATACAGCGACTCCTGAAGGGTCGGGGACAGAGACTTATTGGAATTCTACCTTTGAAACGTCCTTTACTTGGCCTACCGTCCCAACAGGAATAATCCCGTTTATTGCTGTTGGTGGAATGGAATTTACCAAGAGGTTCAACGGCACAAACCAAAGCACTTCTGTAAGCTATTTCACTAGCTGGAATCCAAACTCTACAGCAAAAAGCACTTATAAGACAGCTTGCCCAAGTAGGAACATCTCTGCTATTAGCGGTAGAGATGATATCGCATCCAACCTATTCCCAATGTCTTACAATAGCGGTTGGGGAGCGAAGGTATTGTGCCCAGTAGTATTTTCAAACTGGCACGGAGATGCTTCAACCACTTTTATCGGTGGATGGAAAAACAGGGGCGCTAACTACAACTCTTATCTAGGCGCAGGATTCTTCTTCTGTGGCGGCACAAAAGCAGATTGCACCTCTTGGCCTTCTTTCTCTTCTGCACCTTATAAGGTAAGTTCAAAAATCTGGGTATACAACTCCGCTGGAACCCCTTTGTCGGCAAAAAATATCTACGTCTATAACAGCTCGGGTGTCCCCCAGAAAGCAAAAGCTGTATATCGTTATAACAGCTCCGGTGTACCTGTTAAAATTTACTAATAAAAACCACGACAATAGAAAGTGGGTAAGAATAAATGTCTCAAAGAATAATAGACGTATCCGAGCATGACGGCACCCTTGATTGGCAAAAGATCAAGGATGCCGGTTATCATGCAATCATTCGCGTCGGCTTCGGTCGCTTTGACTCGGGCGGACGTCTAGACTACAACCTTGGCACAAACGTTTCCGAATGCGAGCGTCTCGGCATCCCCTACGGCTTCTACTGGTACTCATATGCTACTAGTACGGCTTCAGCCGAGATTGAGGGCACACAGTGCGTGGAGGCCATCAAGGGCTATCATCCAAGCTACCCTGTGTACTTCGACGCAGAGGAACCTGGCACGGAGGGTGTCGCGCAGAACAACGCTCTTGTCTTCTGCGATGTCATCCGTAATGCAGGCTACAAGCCTGGTATCTATTCCAGCGAGTCTTGGTGGCAGAACTACCTCACCGACGTATCGGGCGTGAATCGTTGGGTTGCCAAGTGGAGTAGCTATAAGCCCAACGTTGAGTGCGACCTCTGGCAGTATGACTCTGAAGCCTATGTGCCTGGTGCCGGCCCCGCTGACGTAAACGAGGTTCTCAACGAGAGTATGCTCCCCCAGACAAAGACAGATACTACGGAGACCAAGAAGTGCCCTTACTGCGGACAGCCAATTCCTGATAATCCGCCGAAGGACGATACACCTGACGTTCCCTCTGAAGACGTCCCAAAGCAGGACGTCCCCAAGGAGACAGGAAAGCTGACCTACCAGCAGGTCGCTGCCGAGGTAATGCACCACATGGTCACTCATGACGGTAACGGAGGCCACGGCTACAGCCAGTATCAGCGCTGGGGAGACGGCACGCGTGAGGTTGTCACCCTGTCCGACGGCACACAGGTCTCCGTCCCTAACGGCGACTTTGACTGCTCGTCCGCTGTCATCGAGGCTTGGGAGCTTGCTCTTCCTGGTTGCACTGGCAACGCCACCTACACGGGTAACATGAGGGAGTGCTTCCTTTCAACTGGCCTCTTCGAGTGGCACCCAATGGGAGACGGCTACATCGCCCAGACTGGCGACATCTACCTCAACGAGGTGCATCATACTGCCATGTGCTGGTCTGCCGAACCTGACCTTATGATGCAGTTCAGCATCTCCGAGAACTACAGCATCTCTGGCGAACAGGGCGACCAGACGGGCTGGGAGTCTAACATTAAGGCTTATGCGAATTACGGAAATGGAGGGTGGGACGGTAAATTGGTTTACATCGGACCGAAGCGTGACGGTTCTTCTGATAAGACGCCTACTGTGACTCCCTCGACACCAGAGACCACAACTCAAATTGATGTTGACGGCTATTGGGGACGTGGCACCACAATGGCCCTCCAGAACTACTTCGGCACTTACGCCGACGGTGAGGTCTGGCATCAGTGGGAACCTAATGTCAACCGTAACGGCGCTCTCACTTCTGGCTGGATGTGCGACGGCACAGCCAAGGGCTCGCCTGTCATCAGGGCTCTACAGAACATCCTCGGCGTCACAGCCGACGGCATAATCGGCACAGACACTATCATGGCCCTTCAGACCAGGATGGGCACATACGTTGACGGCGTCCTTGACGCAGGCTCGACTTGCGTGCAAGAGCTTCAGCGTCGTCTCAACGCAGGCGCTATCTAGTTTTTAGTTTTCCTATAAAGCAAGACAAACACACACACTAAAAAAGCCCCCCTATACCAAGTTGTATAGGGGGGCTTTTTTTATTTACTGCAACAACAAGTTTTAGTTTCATTACAACAGCAAGTCTTGATGATTGTCGGTGTCTCTCCATTGGCTACTTGTATTACGCTGATCACAGCGACAACAAGGCCAAGAGCAAGGTAAATTCCAACCAACGCTATCCCGATAGCGCAGATAATATCTATTATATCATAGTTTGTTTTCTTCAAGATAAGCCAGTCCAATACAAATCGCATCCGCCGTGTCCGAGTCAACATCGATACCGAAACGTTCTTTTACAATAGCAATGGAATGTTCTTTTTGTTCTGCTCTTGTTCTGCCGAATCCGCCTCCTAGGACTTTCCTCCAATGAGAAGGTGCCAGGATGCAGTATTTGGAGTCTGTCAAAGCGCAGAATATAAGCATTGACGCTTGAACATACGCCAGGATTTTAAACGTCTTTGTGTTATTCTGGTCTTGTATGTCTTCAAAGCAAATTACATCTGGGTTATATTGCCGTTTGAGCTTTTGTACTTCTTTCATGAACAGGTGAAGCCTCTCGTCCATAGGCTTGTCAGACGGGACCGAGAATGTGCCGTTTGCCACAAGGCTTTCTCCTTGAAAGACGGCATATCCTGTGGTTCTTAAAGCTTGGTCTAGAGACAAGACTACCTCTGTGCCATGTGTCATGAATCGGCTCCACGAGAGAATGTGTAACCTCTAATGATGTACTTGTTGGCAAACAACTTTGAGAACAGGACGACGTTCGTCAGAGGGCCTACCCCGTTAGGCACAGGCGTGATGGCTCCCGAGTCACCGAGGACCTTGCAGACCTCGTCGTGGTCAACGTCACCGCAGAGCTTGCCGTTCTCATCGATGTTGATCCCTGCATCCACGACAACCTGTCCTTCTCTGAACGAGTTTGCCTTTAAAAACCTTGGCTTGCCGATTGCAGAAATCACAACGTCCTCTTGTGCAAGAGAAGACAAGTCTGACTTTGAGTGATAGAGCGTAACTGTCGCATTCGCTATTGACATAAGTTGCGCGACAGGCCTACCGACTCTTGGAGACCTGCCTACGACACCAACTCGCTTGCCTGCTACGTCAACGTCATTGTAAGTCAAGAGCTTGTATATAGCTCCGGCTGTACAAGGTGCGCCCCTATAGAACGTCTCGCTCCTGTCGTAAAGCATATGCCCAAGGGAAACGGCGGATGCGCAGTCGATATCAAGAGGCATCGGAATGTAGTTCTTAAGGAACTGGTCGTCGCCCTTCTTAAAGGAAGACAAAATGATTATGCCGTCAATCCTAGAATTGTTTTTCAGTGTCGAAATGTTCTTGTAGGCGTCTTGTAAATCAGAACAAGAAAGTGTCTCAATCTCTGCTCCGTACCTGTTGGCACATTTGATAAGCTGTTTCAAGTAGATCCAGTCAGATTTGTTCGACTCGCTCTTGTCTGCTATGACGCATCCCAGAGTCGGTGTTACGACTTTCGAGGCTGGCTTGATTACAATCTCCTCAAGAGCCTCGATAGCGGAGTCAGGAGTAAGTAGTCGTGCCATTTAAGCCCCCGTGCTTCCCCACCCTGACCTATTGGAATCATTGAGGCTGTCAACTTCCTTGAACAGAATGTCAGGCTGGTTCTTCTGGATGCGGAACTGGCAAAGTCGGGTTCCCTTTGGGATTGTGACGTTGCGAGTGGCGTAGACCGGCATGCCCCACTGGTCATCGTTTCCGCAATACTTGTTGTCGATTACCAATTATGTTATCCTCCTGGCTTTTTATCCTGGAGTTCTTACACTTTGCTATTGTGTAAGTTCGGCGTACATTTTCGCTAAAGTACAAGAGAAGCGCCGGGCACTCTTGGGGAGATTATATTTATTCACTCCCTACGCTCTACGGTACTGAACTGGCCTTTCGCAATCCAGTCAGTTACCTCGGTATTACCCTAGGATTTTTTAAAGAGGGCTTCACCGATTTTGTCCGGTAATAATCTTTGAGGTATTCTCTCGTTACTCAAAGACGGCGTTGCTAGGAATCGTTTTAACTTTCAAACAGCTCCTAGAAGAGTCCACCAAAACCGTTCGTTTCAATAACGCCCCACCTCTTGAAAGTACTACTACGAGGGGCTACAATGGCTTCATAGCCATCGGGAAGCTTCATGGCTACACCTAGAGGGATAATCTTTGACTCGCCCTCAAACAGCACTGCATCCTCGTTGGTGTACAGGTCGATCCAATCACCCTTGTCGATCTTCTCTAGATGCGGGGCACCGGGGAAATACTTAATCTGAATGGTCTCAAACTCACTATGCGATAGCATGTCCTTTTCCATGTTCCTCCTAAATGTCGTTCAACTGGTCAATGATATTGTTGAAGAAATTGCTCCATTCCTTTTTCGGAACGTCGAAATGGTGCTCGTAAATGACGACCCTACCGTCATTATCCATGACTGTCACTTTAACGGGGAAACCGTCCTGGCGAAGGGTCGGCACAAGATACAAGCCGAACCGACCCTTCGCTGTTGAAAAGTAGCACCAAGAGAATCCGTCAAGTCGAAGGTTGGAGCTTATTTCCTCTTGAGTCATCTTCTCTTTGGTAATGTCTATCAAATCTCATCGCTCCTATCGTCATTAAAGCCCGTGTATAGAACCTTGCGAAGAGGTAGGTCAGGATATTTCTCGCTGTTGAACAGCTTGACGACCTTGCACTTGTAATACTCCTCGTCCTCCTCGCCCTTCATCTTGCGGACCTTCTTCTCGTAAGAGAAAGTCTTGATGATGTAGTTCTGCTCCTCGGCGTCGCGCTTCAAGAAGTCCTGAAGAGAATCGACGTCAACCTCGGTGTCAACCATGATTTCCTCGGTGGTCTTAAGAAGATACTGAATCATTAGTGCTTCCTTCCTCCCTCTATGCAGTACATTGCCTTGGTGAACGTTGGTGTCATCGAATTCATGAGTCGTTCTGTCAGCTTACTTGGCCCGGTGATGTAAATCTTGTCGAAAGACTCTGCCTGATACTTTTGAGACACTGCGTCAAGAATGTTAAGAATTTCAGGGTAAGTGCAGTTCTTTTCGAAGACAATGTTGTTGTTGTCGTCAAAAGCCGTAATCTTTGTCAAACCGGTAATGTTAACATATAACTTCACTTTAATCCACCTCTATCACAAAATCATTGCAAGGGAACAGCTTGAACATCACATAGTCGGAACCGGTGATTGCCTTCATCTGCTCGTTGGTCTTAATCCAGATCTCATAGTCCTCGCTGTCGTGGCAATACTCGATAAACACAATCTTACCGCGAGACTCAAGAACCTCTTGAACCTCGGTCGCTGCCTTGCGGTAGTTGGTTCCCTTAATGTTGATAACGGTAAAGTCATAAGCTTCTCGGCACAATAGCATAAAGTATTGGAAATACTTCTCGGTAGAGAACCATGCGCTGATGTTGGTCAGCTCGGCAATTGTCTTGGTCTCTGTGAACTCATCGACGGCACCGCTCTCGAATCGTTGCTTCGCAAACTCATACTGTGTAAGGCCTGTGTTCATTTCCATCCTGCTATTGTCCAATCTCTTCGTTGCCGTTCAAGGCGATGATTCTTTGATTCGAGCTACCGCGCCACTTGAGCGTCAGGTCTTTCTTGTCCTGGATGAACGGACCGTCCACCAGGTAGTCGACACCTTTTAAGACAAGCTCCAAAGGGTGCGGGTGCTTGCGGTCTGACTCGGAGTTTATCTCGGCCATTAGGTTCTCGTAAGTTCTACCGGTCCACAGCCACACTTTGAAATTTGGCTTGTCTTTGTTCTCCTCGTGCGCCAGATACGTGAGCTTGATAAGCTCCTTGTAGTTCGCTGGGCACAGCGGTTCCCCACCGAGGATGGAAAGCCTTGTCATCCACTCTGGCTTGAGCAGATCGAGGATTACGTCCATTGTGTCGTTCGTGTACTCTTTCCCGCCGTCGAAGTCCCAGGTTCCCTCGTTGAAGCAACCTGGGCAATGCAACGCGCACCCCTGAACGTACAGCGACACGCCTATGCCGGGACCGTCGCTGATGTTCATTTTATGGATGTCGGCATACCTCAAGCTCCTTACCTCCTTAATATACTTCCCTATGTTCTATCGTATAGAAGTGACGAAGATACTCGTTGTCCCAAAAGATATCCTCGTGCTCGCACTCTCGGACGCCCGTCAGGACGTCATCGTTCTCGGAAGGGGAGAACATCGGGCAGAACTGACGGGCGCAGTTCTCACCATCGGTAAGACCGAACGGACAGGTGCTTTTCTTTGGGATCCAAGTTGTGCCGAACTTGTTGTCCACTCGCTCAAGGTCCAAGTCTTCCTCAAGGAACCTCTCTGCATTCTTCCTAGTGTGGAACACCTTCTCCACTGAAGTGTAATGGTCTTCGTAATCTTCGCCGTTGTCATACCAAACAAGAAAGACAGAGTCCATGTATGTGCTCCTTTCAACTGATAAGTATATTATAGCACATGCATGGACCTGCCGTCAACAGTAAAATTTAATTCTACAAACGGAATTAAAGTTTATTATCTTGCATTCTTGGCTCTATGATGAACCTCGTCTTGCTTGCCGAGATTGAACGCGGTGGTATAATTCCCGGTTAAGTAGCCTGTCACTCTACGAAGCTGTTGAATATGAGTGCTTCCGCACATTGGGCAATGATCGTTAAACTCGTCGCAGTATCCACAATCAAGGCAAGTGTCATTCGGTACGTTAATGGCAAAATAAGGAACGTCTTTATCCATTGCATAATTTACAATAGTCTCAAGCGCCTCTAGGTTGTTCTTGGTGGTTGACGGCAATTCTGCGTAAACGATGCAGCCAGCGTTCGAGTATCCTGTGAGTTGAGACTCGATGTCAATCTTCTCCATAACTGTTAAATCGCTCCATACAGGGCAATGAATAGAGTTGGTAAAGAACTCTTTGTCTGACACTTTAGGGATAACACCATATTTAGCCCTAAACTTTTTAAGAGCCTTGAAGCACAGGTTCTCCGCAGGTGTGTAATAAACTCCGAAATTAAGCTTATATTCGTGCTTGAACTCATCACAGCGTTTGCGAAACAAAGACTCAATACGCTTGGCTAGTTCCATTCCTTTGTCTGTTGTTTGGTCTGTCCCGATAAGTAGTTGAAGCGTCTCCGCCAGACCTAGCTGACCGAGGGCCAATGTGCCGTGCTTAAGGGCGCTACGGATACCCTCCTCGGGAATATACCCCTCCATAGTGCCGTTCTCGTACATAAACTTACCTGATTCTGGAGACTGTGAACAGATGTACTCAAAACGTTCCAAGAGCATGTCTTTGGCCTCGTGAATCTTTTTGTCAAGAAGTTCCATGAACTTCTCTACATCTCGGTCGGCTTCCATAGCAAGAGTCGGCATAATTATAGTGACCGGGCAGATGTTCCCTCGTCCGTCCTTTGTCTGGGCCATGCCGTTGATGTCGTATCCATTGGCGGTCCTACACGTGTTATCAGATGTCACCATCTGCACTGACTATATCTTCTATCTTCCTACGAAGATAGCCTCCCGTTTCGAGCTAGTGCCCATCTCTAGCTCTACTCCCTTACATTCATCAGGGATAGTCGATACACTTTCACTCTAAAATTTTAGAGTGTTTAGCACGGTCTCAACTCATGAGAGTCCTAACCGTTAGCAGGTTTAAAAACCCACACCCTCTGGCGAGGTTAAGGAGGTTTTAGATGAGCTATAGTTTACGCTTACCCATCGTGCTGAAGTAGGTCTTTGGGTCGTTTCTATCATAACCCGCGTTGCCAGACCAATCTACGTTAGCGTAGTTGGGATAAAGTCTTTGAGAGGTTGATTTTAAAGCAAGCTGGAATAGGTCGTAATTTGGATCTCCTGGAGCTCGGTTGACGCCCCTCATGCACTGGAAAATGGTGCAGGGAAAGATACTGGTCTTATGAAGCTTGCCGAGACCGCGAATTGAAGTTTCTAGCATGGCCCTTATGACGAGGCGACCTTCTGGAAGCGTGCATGTGCCAAAGTTGGTTGAGGTAAAAGGCAGCTGGTTCCCTGACCTACTTTGTAGTGTATTACATTTATATTCAGCTAGAGTCGCTAATTCTAACCCGTTCTCTTGTGAACCGCTTTATGTCGCCATAAAGATTAGACTATATCTTCATCTTCTTTTTTAAGAAGAGGCTGCCATTTCGAGTCGCTTGACTCTACTCCCCGTTTTATAGGGATAGTCGTTAGGCTTTTACTGTGTCATCGCAATATTTTAAATGATAACCACCCGTCGTATGATGGATACCTTTACATACTTTAGAAACGTTTGTTGCATAGAGACCGAGCTGTCTAGCGCATTCTTGAACAGATGAATAAACAGCGTTTGTTTCTATACAGTACACTTTTTTCTTGTGAGGATATTTTAGAGAAAGAGTTTGTCTTTTTTTCTCCGAACAAGGCACATGCCGTTTTTTCGCAGACTCGGATAACTTTGCTCGGTGTTCTAAAGACAGGGATTTGCCTTTTTGAACTTCACTGATTTTCTTTCTTTTTTCAGCAGAACACGGATGTCCAAGCCCATTTTTGTTTCCTCGCATAGAGACAGATATTTTTTGCCTTGTTTCAGGAGGAATACTAGGGGCTTCTCCTCCTTCAAGAATATTGTATCCATATAATGGATCTTGGGTTTGATATTGTTTTATCAACCGCTTCTCTAATTGACAAGCCTCTTCTTTTGTAAGCCCCTCTTTTACGATATTGTGTTCAAAATTGTTCCATCCATATTTTATAATAGCACTAAAGAAATGTGGAGTACTTTTGTATCCTAAACCATCTCTTCCCCATCTTTCAGAAGGTTTTCTGCTTGTAATTCCAAAATACATCTTCCCGTTTACTTTGTTTTTATGTTGATACACAATATACATTTTATCGCCCCCTTTCATTTTTTTCTCTACGACGTTTTTTTGACACAGATTTAGCACGGGATTGTCTGCTAGAGAGTTTCCCCGTTTAGACAGCTATGTTCCCAATATCACTATTGGGTCGCCCTAATAATCAAGGTTGTGATACATACCTTCAACAGCTTGATAAGTCTCTTTTTTAGTCATTGCAACGGCATATTTGTAAGCCATGTAATGCGCCTGATATCTCTCGTCCTCAATAGAGAGCGTGTCAGGCCACAAGCCGTCTTCTACTTCGTGAATAAACTTGGTATACTCACTATTGTCATTGTGGTTCTCACACCAAAGCATTCCGTCTTTAAAATGTTTCAAGAAAGACTTCCGTACATATGGAACCATCGTCCAATCCAAATGCGTCGCGCTTACTCCACCGAACTGCATAAGACTCTGTAGCTGAAAAATGACGGCAACTAGTTGAAATGCAGTGTTAACAGAGTTTGCAGGTCTTACATCGGTTTGCCTTGTGTTGAAACCATTAGCCAAAAGCTTATCAAATGGAATAGACAGGCAGTTGTGATCTCCTGTGGGATAATGATCAAGATCGTGTTCGTAAATCTCGTTGTTAAGATGGTTGTTTCTTGCCATTTCGGATAAACAGTTTTTTAAAGCGTAATCGCGGGTTAGTTCAGAACAAGCCTCGCCCATTCTGCCACCGAAGGACTTCTCATCGACATTCGCATTCTGGTTCTGAACGTTGGTAGCTTTGAGCTTTTCACCGATGCTGTCATAAAACTTCTCTTGCTCTCGTTCATTTCGACGTAGTTCATGGAGATACCTGTATCGGATATACTCCTTCGCCACCTCATAATATCCATTGAGCATCAACACGTCTTCAACTGCGTCCTGAATATCCTCCACATCCGCGACGTCAACATTGCCGATCTGGACTTCTGTCGCTGAAGCCAGCCCGTTGATGTTGACCTGCATGTCATCTGTGTACGTCTCTTGGCCGTAGATATCCTCGAACGCACGCTCAATCGCTTGTCTGATCTTCTTTAAGTCGTACTTTTCGAGATTGCCGTTCCTCTTTTTAACTTTCATAGGCTACCTCCAATATCTTGTGTCTGGTTTTTGTATTATATACTAGATGGAGTCATAATGTCAAGTTAAAACATTTGACCGCTCAACCAGTCTTTGCAAAAAGACAACACATCGTCCGTCCTGCCGTACAAGCCTTTGTCGTTGGGAATGTAGGTGTGCGGGACACCAAGCTTCAGAATCTCGTCAATCGCATTGCGGTACATAAAGCTGTCCGAGATTGCACGCCTGTACATCTCGAACGACGACTCTCCGCCGTTTCTGTCCTTGTACCTCTTCAGACGAACCGAGAGGGGTGCGTCAAGGTAGACACAGCGAATGTCCGCAACTCCAAGGTTCCTCTTGAGCATCTTTAGAGAATTCAAATCCATCGTAAGTACGTTAATCTTACTGTCGTCGTTGGTCAGGTCGTCAATCCTGGTGCCGTACCCCCATCCACGGAACCACCCATACTCGGCAAGGCAACCATACTTTATCTCGACTTTGAACGTTCGCTTCGTGACGAACCTATACGCCGAGTCCCTCTCCCCCGGTCTGCGTGGCCTGCTGGTCACACGCTGTGGAACGTGAAACGTATGGCTGTCGATAAGCGCAAGCCTGTCTTTGATTGTGTCTTTACCGGCGCAGGAAGGACCGACGATTGCCAGAATCTTCTGTCTCATTTTTCTCCTTACATACAAACAGCTCCGCTCTTGTGAAATATTATTATAACACAAAAGCGGAGCTGTAGTCAAACAATATAATTTATACCTCGTCGTCGTCACCGAGACGGCTTCCGGTGCAGATTATCCTACCGCCATCGGTTATCGCCATATTGTACAACAGCAAGCTTGGTGTACTCTTGTACCTCTTAAGTCTGAACATATTGCCTTGACGATAACCACAGGCCATCAGGAGCGTCCCTCTCGTGAACCACCCCTCCTCGGTAATCTTCGAGCCTGACTCCTCAAGAACAATCTTCCTGTTGTAATGGGCGTAAATCTCCCTGGGAAGCTTGACGTCAACGGAGCCTGAATCAGGGGTGAGGAGGGTGAAGGTCGAACGGGTGTCGTCCTTCGCCACAACCGTACCGCAGATCCTCGTGAGGTTGTAAATCTTGAACTTGCCACGCGACTCGGCTTCTACAGGCTCCTCGGGCAGGGATGAGAATTTGGACAGGCCGTACTTGTCGTACTCTATGCCGTCCAGCTCGTGCTTGGCCGAATAGAAGCCAAGGGAGCTCATGTCCCACGAGCCCTTTGTGCCGGATGCGTACTTGCCCCACTGCTCGTCGAACAAAGTATGATTGAACTGCTTAAGCAAGGCTTCTTGGTTCTCAATGATGTACTTCTTCAAAGGTTCCATCATCTTCGTGTACATCTTTTGCCACTTCTTTTGAGAGATGCAGAGTTTGCCGTCTATATCTTCAAGCTCGTCTATATCGAAGAACTTCTCATAGAAGCGGTAATACCTACCCTCAAGCGTATACCACTCCTTAAGCTTGCAGTTTGCACGCAGGGATTTGTTGAAGACGAACGTTCTTACTTGCAACTGGTAATCGGCGGGGATGAGGTTCCTGTCAAGAAGGCCTTGCAGGTTAGCCATCGTCAGTTTGGATTTAGGCTCACTCTGCTCGGTAATGTATTGAGTCATGACTTCGTACCTCGGCTCAAAACAGTCAAATGCGTGCGCCTTGATAAGAGAAATCATCGCCGTCTTGTTCAACGGCACCTTCTCCCTAAAGTCATTGAACGAACTGTAAGGCCTGTTTTCAATGATTTGCTGGACAGTGTCGCCGTTGATACCAATCAGTGCTTTAAGACCGCAAAGAATTGACTGTGTCTTCTCATCTGGCTCAAACATGTATCCAGACTTGTTGATGTTGATCGGCAAAACTTTGATACCTGCGTTAAGGATGTTTCCAACAGCCTTTGAAATTTTGTCATAGTTTGTCGTTGCGTCGTCCTCAACGCCCGAGTCCACTCGAAGGCATGCAGTGTTCCAGAACACCTTCGGGTAGTGTGTCGCTAGCCATGCACACTGATAGCCGATAATTGAATAGCTGTATCCATGAACGTTTGAGCAATACCGCACTGGGTCTCCCCAGCCACTTACGTGTTGCGGTCTGGACTATACCATCTTCTCTTGTAGAGAAGGCTACGTGGTAGTCTCTGGGCGTTCCTCTGCCTAACAGACAGAGGTGGCGTTGCGGATTTTCTAATCCTATAACCTTGTTACCATATCTCGGGAGTTACCCTCTGCCCCGTGTATGTCGCCACACACGGTTGGTAGTTATAGGCTCTAAAGAAGTTCCCGCAGTTAAGTAGCTTTGCTATTACCGTCGCCGGTAAAAGGCTCCTCTAGTTGAAGCTGTATCCTAATGAAGGCTTGACAACGACGTCCCACACATACTTTGCCATAGCAGGTGAAACGGCACTCTCAACAATCTGCTTATGCAAACTCTCGATCTGATCGAACTTTTTCTTCAGTCTTGTTATCCTACAGGCTTTTTATCCTATAGCTCTTGTGGTTTCCCATAAGCTCGGCGTACATTTTCTTCCACGTGGGAAGTCGGGCACTCTTGGAGGAATTATATTTATTCATCCTCTACGCTCTACGGTGTCTTCCAGCCTTGCGTAATCTGAAAGATTACCTCGGTATTAACATATTTTTACAACGTAGTCTCTACCGATTTTGTCCGATTATCATTTAAGGATTGCTCCTTAAAGCGCCAAAAGTCTAGCGACGATTTTCCTTGCCTGGTTACTGGCCTTAAAGTCGAACCCGCAAATGCCGGGGTCCATCAACGCCATCATCATCTGCTCTTGTGCATAGCAGACGCCATAACTTGAGTCGAAGTGCTTGTGCAGGACAGCCTTCTCCTCGTCTGACAAGCCGTACTCGTCAAGCTCCTTCTCCCACTCTTCCGGATGCGCCTTATGACGGACATACCTGTCCATCGGGCGTTCCTCTCCGTCGTCTGCCATCAGTCGAATCAGTGCGTTGACAGCCGTCAGCTCCTCGATTGAACGAGGCTTGATGAGCCTTGCGCCTTGACGGCCAATCATCGAATCGAGCTGGAATAGCTTAAGGACATCTGCTCGATCGATAGCATCCCAAGTGTCAGGGTCGTCAAGAGGAATCGCATCAGGGCTGACGTACTTGTCATAAGCTTCGCGCAGTGTCAGACCCTTCTCGATATATCCAGCCTCCTGAAGTTCCTCGATGCACTGGGTGATGACCTCTTGGACTTCCGTGACGAGCCAGTCGATCTTGGTGGCACCTGCCGCTTCTGCCATATGCAGAGAGTATTGCGTGACAATAGTTCCATTCTTGGCTTTCATGAAAGGCCCGTAGCGGTAATAGTCCTCCTTGGGCGGGTAAATCACACCGCTTGCGTGGATACCAGCCTGAACTACAAGCCCTTCAATCTTGAACAGAATCTCTTTAAGACCAGGGTACTTCTCAATCTCTGCGTTGAATTGAACAGATGCCTTTCGTCCCTTGTCAGGATTGCCGTTTATGACGTCTTTAAGGGGCCATAGAAAGCCGCGCTCGGACGGCACAAGAGAAGAGATATATTCAGTCTCTTCAAGCGGAATGCCGTTTGGGCACTCTTTTGAGCGATAGCCACGCCCAGCCAGTTTAATGGTTGCCTTTGTCGTTAAAGTACCATAGGTGCAAACATGCACACATCCAAGCTCTCCGGTCTCCTTGCGCGTCTCTTCGAAGACAGCTTCTCGCTTGGAGGGGCATACGTCGATATCAATATCAGGAAGTTCAACACGTTCTTTATTAAGAAATCTCCAAAAATGGCTACCACTAATAATAGGGTCTGTGCCAGTAATGCCGAGCAACCAGTGAGACAAACCGCCACCAGCGCTGTTGTGGACGCCAACTTGATTAACTATATACGAGTGGTCTTTGTCAACTGTTAAATCATAGACGTTCCCTTTAAAATTAACGCTTTTAACATCTTTTACTCTAAAATAGAATCCTTCTTCTTGGACTATTATTCCTTGCTTTTTAGAAAGCACTGGCTCACGGTTTTTTAAACCTGGCAAGACATTGATAAATTTGTTTAAGAACTGACCGCCTGCGCGGAGTTTATAGCTAGTTTTATCGTTGCCATGAGCAGGCCTCGTTGAGATAGAGCTATAAACTCCAAGATAAGAAAGCAAGTTCTTTACTTGTGAAACAAGGTCGTAGTTAATACTGTCGTAAGAGAACCTTAATTGTTTCTTATCATAAGAGCCGTCGGAAGCAAGAAGCCCACCAAGTAAAGCTGTCATTTCCTCATGGTTGTTATACAAAGCAAAAGAAGGAATATGCTTTTCTTCGCTACAAGAGCCAATACAACTCCTCATAAAATGAGAAAAACAAGCATTATAGACTTTGAGCTGAATAAGATTCTTCTGTTTGTGCTTGGTTTCAGACCATGTGAATCCATACTTTGAAAAAATCTCTTCGCATTTCTTTAAAGAGGTTAAGTCTTTCTCTGTACTGGAATTAAAAGCTATACCAAAATGACTACAATCATGTTTTGTCCACCCGTCACCAATAGCGACTCCAAGCAGGTACATAAAATCTTTGTCTACCAAGATATATCTGTTAAACGGCTTGGCGACTCCGTTTTTGCACACAATTTTATCGTCATCGGTCAGATTATATTTATCTTTTGTCGCATACTTCCATAGGTCGATTCTTTCTTTAGCCTTCTCTCCGTATTTCACTCTCGGGTAAAACAGGAAATCGTTTTCTGTTAATTCATCAGCTCTCTTCCACTTTTTAACAGTCTCTACACGATGAGAACACTTCCGCTTGCAATTAGTAGGATTACACACCTCTCTATCGTATGGGCATGGCTTCGACTCTATAACCCAAAACTCATGATTATCTGTGCAAGTAATCGGCTGATGGGTGGATGTTGATGGAGTGATTTCAAAAACGGTCTCATTACACGGATAAGACAAGACGTCTAGAATTTCCCGCCTGTTTCCATCTTTACTGTATACGAACTCCCCCTTTTTCACGTCTTCGATACTCTTGGTTCGTCCGTCGTCCATAAGAACTTTTGACCCAGGGATGAAGCACCCACGGCCCACCCCGACCGTTGAATTGCAGTTCCAAATCAGGTCGATATAGTGGCGCATGAACAGAGAGTAAGCAAAGATGCAGGTGTTGAGCTTCTGCCCGATGTAATCCATAACGTCGGCTTCTTCTTCCAGCCTTGAAACGTATTGGTCGTTGTATAGCCCACGTTTCTTCAGTTGGTCGATGCACTCGTTTACCCAGAATCTCTCCTGCTCGCTGTCGGACTCATACAGCTTTGACAGGGTCGGGTATTTTGAGCACTCCACATGTCGCTTGGACTTGAACGGCACAGGAGCTTCAGGCACCTCTTGTGGCTTCCTTAAAGTGAAATCCTGCACCCTGTCAAAGATTGCCATGCTGTCCTTGCAACACTGCTCATAATCGACAGGAGTGCCTTCAAGGTGCTCAAGAATTTCATCTTCCGACTGCAACCACGTTGCCAAATAAAACTCATCGACCTCTCGGTCACCTTGCTTGGAGTTCAGGAACGCCTTGTGAATCGGGGCGTCTTCCTTTGTCAAATAGTGGGCATCGCACGTAATGCACATTGGCAGTTTGAACGCCTTTGCGATGGACGGCATGATGTTATTGACGATTAACTGGTCGTGTGACCTTGACGGCTGAATTTCAAAACAGAAGTTGTCTTTGCCGAACGTGTCTGTACACCACTTCACAAACTTGACAATCTCGTCGTGCCAATGTTTGCGCCCCTCTTTATCGCCCTTCTCCTGACACTCGTGCATCTTTAGGACATAAGTGCTAATCTCCGATCCAAGACAAGCCTGACTTGCGTAGATGTGGCCTTGCCCGTAGCGCTTGACTACATCTTCAACGTCTGACTTTAAAGTCGGCACACGCATAAGTCCTCGGTCGAAATATCCGTTCAACCAAGCGGTAGACGACAGTTCGGACATCATGTGAAAGCCAACCTCGTCAAGAGCAATGAGGATGAAGTGATAATATTTCTGACCCATCTCTCTTGTGTCGGTCAGATAGATCTCATTGCAATGGACGATTTTGAAGTCAGGATGCTCTTGCCGAACCTGCTCTTGAAGAATTTCAATATCAATGGAGTTTCCAAGAGACTCGTGCTCTGAAATGCCGATACCAGGGAGGCCTAGCTCTACAGCTCTGTTAACCAAGCCCTCAAGCGTGTTGATAGAGTCGATAATTCTAATGTTTGACTACCCCTCTAGGAGTAGCAGGTATGGTTGTGAAAATCCAATCGCCTGCTAGTCATAGTTGGCATCACCTCGCTTTTGACCTGCTCTTGTGTTTTTTAATAGATACGTGTCTGATTCTTTAAATCTGCTTTTTGTTTGCCAGTCTCTTTGCTCGTCTCACAAGGTCCTGCGCCATCATCTCTGCGTCACAGCCATAATACGAAGTGTCAATGCAAAGAACCTTCCTGGTATACACACAAGGACTCAACGTAGCCTCGTCTTCAAGCTTGTCCCAACTGTCTTCCACTTCATCTTCGTTGTCGTCACGCATGTCCCATAAATCAATTGCATCTTTCCTGCTTGAACAGTATTTCGTGGAGGCCCCACAGTTATCACACTCGACCTTAAAGAAGAGAGCGCCATTCTTCACTACACCGCTTCCTCCGCAAAAAGGACACCTGTTCATACTCTTCCTCCAATTCGCTCTTGTTTTTAATAAAACTATTATATACCAAAAAAGAGGCAAAAGTCAACAAAGACTTTTGCCTCTTTCCAGGATGTGTGTTTTTTAATCTTCTTTAATAGATTCCTACGCCGGTATCGTTTATCGCAATGTCTGGATATGGACCAGTGCTTTTGTAGCAATATGCCCAATTGCTGTTTTCATCTTCCGAGGGGTCACTTTTATACCTGCTGTCCCAAATGTCGATTGCTTCCTTTGCACTGAAACAATAGTTTGTTCTGCATCCACACCTACTGCACTCTATCTTTGAGAACTTGGTTCCCTCCATAAGGGATGGTATACCACCACAGAACGGACATTTCTTCATATTGCCGTGCCTCCTGTTAGTTTTCGTTTATAGGGATACAGTCAAGTAGATAATTATAAGTCAAATAATATTTCTTCGTTTCCTGCTTTGAATCGAAGTAAACAACATTATCTTCTTGAAGACAAGAATTGTTTATTGCACTTTCTGCGTGTTTGTTATCATTTCTCGCTAATTCACGTACACATTTTTCTATTTTCATGTTTGCTGGAATTGTAACAATCCACACATCATCGTCGCTCATAGCGTAAACACCTTTTCTATAGAGACAAACTGTTTGCTTTTGTCGTCACACAACTGTGTGAGCTGGGGGAACTCTGCCACCAACTTGAAATCGTCCGGCATTTGGTACTCTGACACAAACACCTTGCAAGTCTTCGAGGCTTCTCTCAACCAATCGTACAGCTCGTCGTAGTCGAGGCCTTTGGCACCCTTGTAAGACGTTGTGTTTCGATATGGGGGGTCTAAATACACAAGGCTTCCAGACACTAGTGGAATGTCTTTATAATGCCTGCAATCAAACTGTATCCCCTTGAGTAGCGGAGCCTGCTTGCGGATGTTGTTTAGCATCTCGTTTGCCCTGCTCTTGCCGGTCTTTCTATAACAGCTTGCATAACCTGCCATCCATTTACCGGAATATGACGCACAGAAACCAACCAGGCCGGCATACCACATCGGGTAGTCTTCCAGATGATCTTTAACATTGTAATACTCCTCCCTTGAAATGTCAAGAGGAATATCCACGCCGTCGTTCTCGCTGACGTGCTTTAGTAGTTCTATCAGGTAGGGATGAATGTCATAACCGAAACGATTCTCGCATCTGATTGAGTCTATGATGTTGCCCCCACCCACCATCGGCTCAATGTAAGTCGTGACGTTGTTGTTGTCAATATAGTCTTGTAGGATCGGCACAAGCTTCTTTTTAATACGTCTTTTGCTTCCCATGTAAACCATTAAAACACCCATTTCTCTTCGAGGAGATAGTCGTCTATAAGCACTTGGTCGTACTTGTTGCCGTTCCAATGATTCACGCTTGGCGACCCGGTGACGGTCATCGTCTCTTGTGGTCCAGCCTTTGAGACGGTATCAACCTCCGCTTGACCGCTTTTGAACTTCAAAAACTGCAACCCGTTCGGAGCTGTCAGTTTCATCGTTGGGGCCTTGTCAGGAGAGAGCAAGTCTGTTGAGCATGTCGGCACGGGGATATCTGTCACTGCGATTGATACGGGCTGAATCTGCTGACCCCAACAGTCTGCCATGCCGTCAACGACATCGAACAGGTTTCTGTCTATTTTGGAATACTTATATTCAAAATCCACAGTCTTTATGGAACCATTCACAAAATCGTATCCAGTGCCATTACAATAGTCTATGAATTTGTCAAGCTGGTTGTATGCAATCTCTATGCCGAACGCGCTCGCATGCCCTTGGGCAAAGTTGACGAGCCCGCTGTCCTCGCAGAACTTTCTGAAATCCTCGATGGGACTCTTCTCGCAGTTCCTTGCCGAGCCACGGTATACCTTCTCTTCAGGATAGTCTATAAGGACGATTGCGGGACGCTTGAACATGTCTTGAAGCTTGTTGCTCACAAGGCCTACCTGGGCTGGGTTGGCGTTCGGAGTGTTGCACACAACGACGTTGACGTCCATGTCGAGAGTGTTGTCGGCCAGGATGTCGTCAACCATGACGTTCTGCTCCTTGGTCTGTCGAGCCTTCACGTTGAGGGCGATTCGCACAGCCTCGTCGGCAAGTGCCACCCTCTCGCCTTTCGACCCTCTCTTGTTTGACGGCACAAGCGCATACCCGTATGTGTTCAGCATTGCATCGAACACGGTGCGCTTCTCTTCTATTGTGCCGGACCGGCAAATCGCGTTGACGAAAGGCGTCAAACCAAAGGCGCATCCTCTGTAACAGAGACCGCCGTACTTGTTCAAGGTATACTCGTTCTGCTTGGCAAGCGACGAAAGGAATGGGTTGGTGATGTTAGCCATACCATTGCGCACGATAGCTCGGATTTCCATCTCCCTAAAGTCAGCCATGTCAGAGATATTGCCGAACGCGCACAGGTCCATGTATTTGTCAAAGTCACCGCAGTCGAGAAGCAACTCGGAATACGCGCGGACGAACTGCCACACGACACCTGCTCCTGTGAGCGACTTGTTTGGATAGTTGTCTAGTTGTGGGTTGACCGTGACGACGCTGGGGTTTGGGTTTTTAAACTCCGCCTGGTGGTGGTCAAGGATAAGGACTTCACACCCGCGTGCCGTCAGTTGGTCGTGGAATTCATAGTCAGACGTGCCTGCGTCCGGCACGATAAGAAGCCTGGTGTCTGACGGGATGACGTCCATGAGGTCGGCAAGGCCGTGTTGTTTCCCCTCGTGGACCCTGTACGTAATATGACTGATCGGCACATGCAAGTCGGTACAGAGGAAGTTGAACATTATCGCCGAAGACGAGAAGCCGTCACAGTCCCCGTCGACGGCTAGGCAGATCTTCCACCCCAGCTTGACTGCCAACGCCAACTGGTCAACAGCGTTGTAGATGTCTCCGAGCAGACGCCAGTCGTTCATACGGTCGCTGTGTCTCCAGGCAGTCGGGTCCTTTACTCCCCTTGAAGCTAGAATCTGCGTCTCTATGTCGTCGCTTACTTTCTCTCTGACGTTGTACTTCACTTATAGCACCACCCTGTTCTTCCATAGTTTCATTAGGACGTCTTTACCCCTGTCGAACGGAGAGTCTTTGTAACCTAGCAGATTTTCCTTGTCCCATAAGAACGACACTTTGAGATAAGGCGATATCTTGTCGTTAAGCTTGTTAAGTCTTGTTGCGACTTGCTGTGCCTCCTCGCTCTCCAAGTCTGTGAAGTCGTGGTCGAAAGCTATCACAAGCTCCTTCGCCCCTGCCTTCACAAGCATGTTCACTTGGTAGATTGAGATTGAACTGCCACAACAGGCGACTGTCTGTTGTATGCCGTAGCTGTGTGACTGCAACACTGACTTCTCTGACTCTGCGACTATCGCTAATCCCGACTCTTGTATGGCGTCCTTCGCCACGTCTATGCCATATAAGTTGAATGCAAGAGGATGGTTCCTCAACTCCCCACCTATGACGGCGGGACGGTATTTGCCGAGCGCTATGTCGTCGTCCACAAGAGCCCTCTTCCTAACGCCTATAATGTCACCGTAGATGTTCTTATGTGGAATCAGGATAGAGGAGTCGAGCGGGTTGAACCTGATATCGAACTTGTCTTGAACCTCTGCTGTTATAAAACTCTCTTGCCATGATTTTACCACAACTTTGGGGTAGTTGTCAAGTATCTCCGGCAACAACGTTGGCAGCACCATGTTGTCCACGGAGTTCTGTGTGCCGATTGAGTCGTACCTGTCAAACGTCCCCCAGTCGCTTGTTATCGAGTCAGAGAAGTCACCTTGAAGGTTGAGGAAGCTTACGACAAACCAGATTGCGTCGACCAGCTTCATGCCAAGAACTCGGGAGACAAGCTCGAACACGTCGAACCTGTCACCTCCGTTTGTGTAGTCTATGAACAGCTGGGTGTTGGAGTAGTAGAACAGCTTCTTTGAATCCCCGCCATGCGACACTGTCTTTGACACGATCGAGTCACCGCGCATCTCGGGCTCTGCCCCGAGGTACTCAAGGATTTCGCATACCTCATATGGAGTTATCTGCTCCTTGACCTTCTGAATATCAAAACTCAAGGTCATCACCGCCGTCTAGGATAACAGGCTCCTTCTCTTCTTCCTCTGTGTCGTCTCTCTTCACAATCAGTTCAGTCTCTTTTAGGTCTATAGGATGGTAGTTGAAATCCGTTGCAAACATCGTCTCGTAGCGGCAGGTTCCCTTGTTCGCATACATCCAAAGGAAGATTCTGTTGTACGCACCGCGCCTGTTCTTGTATACGCTCATCTTGACGTTTGGCACGACTGGGATGTTGCTCAAGATAGGACGAATCCTCTCCAAGTCGTCTTCTGTGACGTCGAGGGCAATTTCTCCGACGTCGATCTTGTCGGCAATGCTTTTCGCCATGAAGTCTTATGTTTCCATAAGCACTGACTATATTTTAACCACTATTGTGGCTATACCTCTTTCGGTTTTCAGAGACTTCGTTTCCTATAGCCTCACTACGTACCAATAGTAGCCCTACTCCCCTGCGTTTCAACATAAGGGATAGTCGATAGCCCGCTTTTTTACAATCTTATTTTCCATCATAGAACTCGGGCTCGTTGACCATTTTCCAAAGAGTTCCGTATCCTACTGGGCACATTCCAGTTTTCACATATTTGCTCATGGTTAGTTTAGTTTTTTTCCACTCGCTAACAACCTCGTCACGATACTGCGCTGTGTAAGCAACCCGAGGATGTGGGTTGTGTTCGAAAACCTCCGGCATCATATGCTTCCATGTTTGTCCGTGCCACATTTTTAGAAAACCAGCATAAGGAATGACATTAGAGAACTTCTCCTCCCAGACTTGTCGACTTCTTTTGCCCTCCGCATAACACTTCCGGCAGTAGATGACGTCCTCGTCTGTTAGTTTTGCCATTCCGTGCTCTTGACCAAGATGGATCATCTTATCTCCGACTATATCTCCACCGGGTGTTTCATTATAATCTTCTCGGTTCCGATATGTACCGTAGTAGTCAATCCAAAAACACTCTCTGTCGCACAGCTGGCTTTCAGGACACTCTTCAACAATCTCAAACGAAAAATTATCAAGACCGTATTTTCTGATTGCCTTATAAAGAACTTTTTCTTGATCATCTTTTCTTTTAGACTGAAAAGGCTTTGTTCTATGATCTGCGAAACGATGCTCTATATTTTTAGACAAGCCAATATACGAATGTCCGTTAATTTTGTTTGTGATTTTATAAATGCCACAAGTCATAAAATCTCCTTTGAACATATTTGCTTTAGGTGTTATCAGTTATACCCTTGGCTTTATAAGTTCATTCAGGAGACAGATTGTAAAAATATGGGACGGGATTACCATGTCCGCTGATAAGCGAATTTAGGCTTCCCCGTTAGCCGTCTTGCGACGACCCCCGTTAGTGAACGGGATAAGGTATATTAAGGCACGAAACGCTATGGTCTACCTCTTAATAGTGTCTGGTCTGGAATTGGATCTGTTTTGAATCCGGAGTTCGTTTGGGTGCTACTCATAACAAAAATTCCCAGCTCATTAGCCAGATCCTTGAGTTTGACACTAATCATGAACAGAATGCTGTCCTCGCGGAGGTTAACACCCTTCGACTTTGCGGTAATCTCCTCAAGAATCTTCATGGTCGTCATGATATAGTCATAGAAGACATACATGACTTTGTTTTCTCTGTGGTTCTTCCTAATGCTGTTCTCAATGTCCTTGAGTGAGAAGTCACAAATGATATCAATGAACAGCGGGGCTCTTTCAAGAACCTCAAGCGCGTGCTCTACCCTGTCAATTTCTTCAAACGTCATTTTATCCGCACCGAGAATCTTGTTCTCCTCCACATTGCTTAAGAACGCAATGCACATGGTTTGGATTTCAGACATCTCAAGCTCTGTCGAGATATACAGGCACGGCAAACTCTCACCGTTCTTCTTCCATGCGCCAATCCTAGGGTCGTAAATTTCATCACATGCGATATTGCAAACGTCAGCTATCATCATGCGAGTCTTCGTTTTGTTATCGCAGGGGCTTTTTATCCTCTGCTTCTTATGGTTTCCCATAAGTCCAGCATATCTTTTAGTCGATTAATTACATCGACTTCGAGGCCTCGTGGGCGGATTATTTCACCACCTATGCGTTGCGGCTGGCTCTTGAGCAGGGCCTTCACCTCTGATTAGCATGGCTTTTCAGCTTTAGCCTTCCAGGTTTTTCCTCGATTTATAGTCGGCAAAGACATTTACCGACTCCAGTAGGTGCGCTTCTCAAATAGAACTTCGTCAGCCTTGCGCCCATCGTCACCGTGTTTATAAAAGGTCCGTACAGCGGCACGCCGAACTCTGGCTCGTTCCTCAACTTGCTGAATAAAGTGCTCAAACCATCGCTTACAAGCTTTGTGTTCTTGTCTAGGTTGTCCACAAAAGTAGACTTGATCTTTGACATTTTGTTTTCAATATCGTCCGCAATGTCATTTGCGCTCATATTGTCGAACTCTTGCCATTGCTTTTGCCGTTTCTTCGCATCAAGCTCGTCCATATCGAGGATGAACGACACATCTATGCCCGCGTTGTCGTACTCTCGAAGCAACGTCATCTTCTTGAGCCTGTTGTAATACAGGTCGAAGTTGTCGAGGTCGCATTCCGCCTGGACCTTGGCGAACCACTCGTTGCCCCTTGACGCCTTGTATGTCGCATATGCCTCGGGGTATGTGGACAGGACGTCGTCCACTGCCTTGGCTGTGACCTTCGTTCCGCCGTTCGCATAGATCGTACCGATTGCCGAGAACACAACCCTGTGCAGTTCTGATGTGAAATCCTCTGCCCTAAAGAAATACTTTCCAGTGTCTTCCAGCAACTCGGGCTGGTTTATAATTCCACCTATCACCTGAATCGCGGATGTCGAGTCTTCGTATTTGCTCGCCAAAACACAACCTCCTATGACAGTTCGAATCCCTTTAAGTAATTCTTGACTTTTGTTTCAGGTGCCTTTATCTCTATGACGTCAACTTCAGGTGCGAGCACTTTGTTTATCGCATCAGGCTGGTAATATTTGACATGCAAGTCCCTCTGTTCTTTGAAGTAGTTCTTGGCATCCTCGTACACATGTGGTACTATGCCGAACCCGTTGTTCGACCCCTCTGTTGTGTGCCCGCATATGTCGTACCACCATCTGATGGTCGAATACACACCTCTGACTGTTATCTCCGGGTTGTCTTTCTTCCACATTCGTATTCGTTTCTCTGTCTCAAGCCTGCTGTAGGAGGACCCAAATAACAGCACACCTTTCTCGTGAATCTTGTCTAGCCATTCTTGGTCAGGATTTTTCATTGCGTTCAATCATATCACTCCCTATACGCAAAAAGGGGATTATAAAGACATTATAGCCTTTATAACCCCCTGTTGTCAATAGTGAACTAAACGATCTGCATTACTTTTCGATATCCCTTAACTCGCCAAGAATGACGTCCAACTGCTCTGCTTGAGACTCGGTCATCTCGGACACCTTCTTGCCCTTGCCGAGCACCTTCTCTGTGATGGAGAAGATCTTCGGTGCCCACACAGCCTTGAAGTCGTCGGCATGATTGACCTGGATGGCCTTGACGATAGAGTTGAACTCGTCCATCATGGCCTTGAAGTTGAAAGACGCTTCGGAAGTCTTCACCTGCGGCTCGTTAGTGAACATATCCGCATTACCCATCTGTGCTTGCTTGTCGATAGCGTCGTTTACCGCCTTGGTAAGCGCCTCGTAAGTGAACGGAACCTCTGGCACAACATACTTAAATCGACAACCACAGGCAATCATACCGGTGTCGTCACGAAGAGTTAGGACGACCTGCTTATGCCCTGAATCATCAACAGCCTTGAGATGAGCATAGCCATAAATGTCTGCTAGATTTGCGACAATCGCATTCACTTTGTCAGGAGCGAGAGACGGAGTAACGTCGTTGTAAGACGAGCCGTCGTCGCGAGTAATGGTACGCACTATATCGTGAGAAATAAAGACAACGGCATAACCAAGCTTCGTCATCTGAATAAAGACATCCTCAAACTCTTCGCGCATCTGCTTGAAACCCTTACCGTAAGGAATGGAACCAAGATCGTCGACGCCTGCGTTATTGCAAATATACTTCTCGCAATACTTCGCGGCTAAATCTACAGTGTCAACCGCGATGACGTCGAATGTTTCCTTGACCTCGGGCTTACGAAGCTCACGAAGAACAGCGCGGATGTCTGACCAAGTGTTGATGTCTTGGGCCATAACACCATCAAGCGCGGAGTAGCCTTTTTCGGTGGCAAGAATTAGGCATTTGTTCGCCCTGGCGGCGAAGGTCGTCTTACCAGTCTTTGGCAAGATTGTTACCCCTATGGCTTTTTATCCATAGGTTCTAGACGTTTCCATCATCACAAGAAGTCCAAGACGACTAGAACGACTCTTGTTACTATCGGTTAATTCCGATCTAGGTCAGCATACCTTTTCAGCCTTATTCGTAAAGGCTGTCCTGGCTCGTGGGTCAAGATTTTCTTCTCTGAATGCGAGATAGTCTTCAAACTTCTTTTTCTTACGAGAGAGGCACGGGGTGTCGAGCTTGTATAAGCTTGACAAGAGCATGATGCTTGGCACTGTTGAGATCTCCCAGCTATAAAGTGGCGCATATGGTTTGCGCTCCATTTTATAGATGTTTGATCGAAACTCGCCATTAAACTTCTTATCAAACCATTCTTTAAATTCATCAAGAATACCACGAGTGTGTGAGCAAATTTTGAGAATAGCTGTGGTTGTACCTTTTGTATGAGAAAAGCTGCCGTCTCCATCAAAATATCCCTTGACAAAAGCCTCCTTAAATTCGTCCGGAATATTTTTCATCGATGTGCCTATATAAGTTTTTCGAGGCACAACAGAATACTTGGCGAGATCTCTTTTTGCTTGCGCAGAAGAAAATGTAAGATTCGCTACTTCAAACCCACCTCGACTAAAAGTGTCGAACTTAATAGGAGCTTTGATATCAAGATTCTTCTTATATTCTTCCACAAAAGGAGTGTCGACGACAGCAAGAGACAGGCTAATGGCGTTGCTTCTTGACGAAACGTTGCCATCGGCGGCCAAAAAACCTATATAATAGGCATTCTCTTGTGTGAGCTTACTGAAATAAGCATGATTCACAGTATAAGCTCGGCTTGTGTTTGTGTAAAAATTCTGCTCTGAACGATTCCGGATGTGAATTCCATGATTGGTCAGAATTTTTCTGACTTCCGGAACCTGAATGTGGTATTTGCGCGAACAAGCGTTCAGGCTTGCACCCTCCACGTACTCTTTGACTAGCTGGTCCTCCATTTTTGGATGACTTCCTCTCATAATAGCATTCAGTTTCAGACCTATGCGTTGCGCGTGACTGGCCTTTTAAAACCAGCCTTCCGCTCTGGTTGGCATTTTACAGCGTTCCAGTTTTTCCAGGATAGTTGTCTGGGTGTTGTTCCCAGGGTGCCCCAAAATTAGTTAAGCACCATAGATGTAAGTAATATAACCACTTAAATCACGAGAAACCTTGTGGGGCTGAATCTTGAGAAGATCAATTGCCATGTACTGTTTTCCTATTCTCTCGTATGTATTTTAAAAAAGGGGAGGCCTAGAATTGACTAGGCCTTCTACTAAAACCGCAGGTAGATCCCTTAAAACGGGATATCTCCATCCATGTCATAAATGTCAGACGCGCTTGTCTTCTGCGCAAACACTTGAGCAGGCGCCTTCTTTACCGTGGTTCCATTGAACGCAGCCTTGCCTGCACGGGCCATGCCGCTCTGCTTGACCTCTTCAAGGCGGACGTTTCGCTCATCGATGAGTCGCTTCATGTCATTCTTCGTGAAGGGGGCAACGTCACCGAACTCGGGAACGCATCCAGTGTCGGCACCGGTGATGACCCAAGAACGGACAGTAGACACATTGTTCCCGGAGATGATAGGGCGAACGCCGAATCCGTTTGCCACTTCTTCCTGTTCCGCAGGAATCTTCTCGATCACAGTCGTCTGAATACTGCCCCAGAGGTTCATCACGACAGGATTCGCGCTCGAAGGCTCCAGGCCAAGCAAAAAACTCTGACCTGACTTGTCCTGGCACTCGAAGCGAACGGGGAACAGTCGAGTGCCGTTGTAGTTGAACACATAGCCACGGACGTCAAGATAAGGGTCGCGACCCTCAACCTCACGCTCAACGGCAGAGGTGACTACGGCGTTGACGTCGAAGTTGGCAGGGGTGACATTGGTGCCAGGAGACATCAGATGGATGAATCGACCGTTCACTCGCTGGGCAGAGACGATGTCGTCGGTGCGGGAGCTATAGAAGTCATTGGTATCGACGGTGGCAGAGATGCGCACCTTGGGTGCCTTGTCGCCTGCGGTCTCATAAGTGGGACCGTTCATGATTTGTAGGAGCGTCTGATACGTCTCGTTGGGGACCGGGTCGCCGTCCTTGTTGTTGCGATTCTCATAGACAAAGAAGTTGACGGGAACCACGTTCATGGCGTCCTCATCAGTCGCAACGTTGAGGTTACCGCTGATGTAGCCTTCGTTGGGATGCCACTTGCTGGTTGCCTTGGACGTGCCGGTTCGGAAGTTAGCCGAGAAGACAAAGCCGGTGAGGTTTACGTCGTTCTGATATTCAGTGTTCTTCTTGTTTGCCAATTTTAGTTCTCCTTATCATCGAAATCATTGGTAATGAACTCATTATACGGCAAAGTCTTTACCCAGTCAACAAAAACTTTATTCCATTCGGGAAGCCTATGGTCCTTACGCTCCTCATACATATGGCGAAGAGCCTCGTAGTTCATGCATACGAACCTGCGCTGAATGAACGACTCGGGAAGAATCTGCTTCATAAGCCTTCGATAATAGTTCTTTTTCTTCGGGTCGGTCTCTGCCACAAACTGCTTTTGTAGCTCTGCAAGCGCCTTCTGGGTGGCCCTCATCGCATCAACGGCACACTTGGGGGAGTTCTCAAAATCGAACTCGAACATGTCGTCAGCAAGATCTTCCTTGTAGAGTGTGTGAACTGTGGATTCAGAGTTTTTTTCAACGCCAAGCCTGTGAGTATCAAATTCGTTCCAGAAAAATCTTGGCGCTTCAATGTCCGCATAGACATACCACATGCGCATGAACTTGCGATGGTTCCTGCCTGCCTTGCAGAGTCTCTCGGCAAGGTTGTAGTCAGACTCGCCATACTCGAATGGCTCTTGAGACGTGTTTGTGTCACTCTTCGCATAGGACTTGTAGGGAGCCCTCATGCCGTCAATGGTTGAGTCAAAACCAACTACCTTCACTGTTGTAATCTTCAAGTGTACCTCTTTCTACTTTTCCTCAACAGTCTCATCAGGGTCGACCATATGACCGTCCTCTGTAAGGACGATGTACTTGTCACCGTTCTCCTGAAGGACTCGCTCGACGAGACCCTTCTTTGCGAGTGCGGTAATGATGGCGCTCACGGAACGATAAGGCTTCTCGATTGCATCTGCAATGTCACGGAAAGTCATGTCTTCCTGCGGGGTGTTCTGGAGATAATGGAGGATTTCACGAGCGTTGTCAGAAAACTTGTTCTTTGCCATTTTTGAACTCCTTGTCTTTTTTGTGCCTGTCCCAATTGACAAAATATATATTATATCATCATGAACTGGAAGTCAACAATAAATTTTCAATCGGCAGAAACTAATCTGCATATGTTATCTAGCTTGGCTAATCGGTCAATAGATCAGCAAGGGCCAAGAACACATTGTCTTCGTCATTGAGCCGCAACGCCGTCCTTATGTAATACGCCTCGTTCGCCCATATGTCCTTCTGCGTTGCGTCTATCGGTAGATACAGATTCGCGTTTCTGGCATTTCTGAATCTACATGCAACGTCTTCGCGCACTTCCTTTGTACTCATCAGCACCCCCTCAATCAATGAACCGTAAAATTTTGCGGTTTAATGAAACTGCAAAGTTTTGCGGTTATGAATTCTTTCTTCCCTTACCACCACGAGCCTGACTGTCGAGGTTGTTGTCTACAATAGACGCAAACGCTACACAGTCGTCATATCCAAGAGTGATACCCTTGACGCCACTGCCTGTCTTCTTTTGTGGATTGACTTCAGATGTGCAGAACTTGATCGACATGCCGAGGTTTGTGACAAGCTTAAGATAGTCTGTGTCAGACACGTTCGGAAACACAAACAGTACCTCGTCATCGCCTGTGAGCTTGATGGACTTGATGCCTGTCTTATTCCTTGTGTTGCCTGCAAACTCCTCCATGATGTTGATTTTCTTCACCTTGCCGTCTCGGGTGACGATTAGAATGTTTGAAGGGTTCATGGCAACTATCTTCTGGTCAAGCATGAGCAGGCTTGTCTGATAGCTGACACCGGGCTTTGTGACTGGAATGTCCTCGACGGCAACCCTGTATACGTCGCCGAACGCACCGACAAGGACAAGGGTGTCTTTATCTGTGAACTCTCCGTCGAAGTGAACGGTCTTTTTCATGAGACCTTTGTCGAATTCTATATTGTATTTCTTTGATGACACGGCAGAAACCTCCTTTGCGTCCTTCTGTTGTATCACAGTCTTCCTGTCTGTACCGTACTTCTTTTTAAGCGTCTTCAGCTTTGACACAAGCTCTCTCTTCTGCTCTTTCTCCGATGACAGAAGTTTTTCAATCTTTTCCAATTTTTCTGTTTTTTCCGAGAGCTCATCTTCGACTGCTATTGTCTCAAGGTTGGAAAGCTTCGCCAACCGCATGTCTAATATGGCCTTCGCCTGCCTGTCGGTGAAATCAAACTGACTGGCAAGGCATACCTTTGCGTCCTTTTGGTCTTTGCTGTTCTTTATGGTTGAAACGACATCGTCAATCGACGCAATTGCCTTTATAAAGCCTTGTAGCACCTCTATGCGCTCTGCTAGTTGGCTCTTGGTATACTCGGCAACCCTTCTGATGCATTCAAGATTGTGTTCAATATAGACGTCTATAATCTTCTTTGTAGTCAACAGCTCCGGCGTCTTTGAGACAATAGCTCTCTGTATCACATTGTATTGCTTTCGAAGCGAGGTGGATGCCATCAGCCTGGAAACTATCTCTTCTGGGTCTGCATCTGGTCTGCACTCAACCTCAAGACGCATGCCGTTTTTGTCGCTTGCGTTGATGACGCTCTTGATGCCTTGGAGGTTGCCGTTGTCCAGCGCCTTCTTTATCTCTTCAATGACAGGCTCAAGGTATACCTGGAACGGCAATTCTGTAAAACTGATGGTCCTGCCGTCTATAGCATACTTTGCCTCGACGATTATCTTTCCTTTTCCAGTTGAGTTTATCTTGGGAACATCTTGTGGATTCACAAGAGTACCACCGGTGGGGAAGTCAGGCATGTAGTCAAAGTCGTCATACTTGTCTGTCTTTATATAGTCGACTATAAGGTCTACGGTTTCAGACAGGTTGTGACCACACATGAAGCTTGAGATTGAGACTCCGATGCCTTGTGTGCCGTTTACCAAAAGACGTGGGAAAACAGACGGCAGGACTGAAGGCCACTGCTCATCTTCTGTGAAGTTCCAAATCATATCGACGGCATTTGAATCGACGCCGTCAAACATGAACTCTTCAGTCATTGGAGTCAAACGGCATTCGGTGTAACGGTCTGAACCGAAAGAATCACCGCCCAAGATCTGGTTTCCGTTGTTGCCGTGGAACTCAACTTCTGGATTGTTCTCTGTAAAGTCCTGTGACATGCGGACAAAAGTCTCGTACACAGCGGATTGACCGTGAGGCCACCAGAGACCGATGATTCCTCCGTCTACCTTGGCTGACTTCACATGTGGCTTGTTATGCGTGTAGCCTTTTGTGTACATCTCCCAAAGGCATGCGCGTGCACCAGGCTTTAAGCCATCGCGCACATCTGGAAATGTCTTATTGTTGTTTGTGTCAAGAGCGTATTCCATGAAATTCTCGCCTATTTTTTGGCAAGCGTCAATGTTATTCACAGTCATATTCTGTTTCCTCCGAGTGTTTCATAATATATTCCACTCTTGGCTCAACCGCCTTGCCGTATAGGTCTGTCATTAAGTTGCCGAATGTATCTTGTTCAGAAACATTGACGTTGATTTCTACAATTTTCCTTGTGGCAGGATTTAGAAGAGTAAGCTCAAGCTCCTCGCTTGATTGTTCTGACAAACCCTTTGCACGATTTATAGCCTTCACCTTGTATTTCTTTTTCGCTTGCTCTAGCTCTTTTTGCCCATCGCAATACACATACTCGTTCTTTGTTGTCGTCACTCTAAATAAGGGGGGAATTGCCATGTATACATGCCCGTTAAAAAACAATTCAGGACACATATACCATAGGATGTTAAACATCAAATTGCATATGGCTTTTCCTGGAGCATCTCCATCCCCGCAAGCGATTATCTTGCCGTACCGAAGCTTCTTGGGATTATAAACCATCTTACCGGTCTTCATGTCAACATCAAGGCCGAGCGCAATGACAAGGTTGTTGATCTCTTGGTTCTTCATGATGTTCTCGGGAGCAGTCTTCAACACGTTAAGCATCATGCCACGCACGCCATAGATAGCCTGTGTCTTGGAGTCCCTTGCGGACACCATGCCTCCCTGCGCGGACTTTCCCTCTACAACCCAAAGCTCACAGTCGGCACGCTTCTTTGACGACGCATCGACAAGCGTGGTCGGCATCTTGAACACGGCATCTTTCTTTGCACCTTTGTTCTTGATGGCATCCCTTGCCTTTTTTGCCATCTCTGAAGCCCTCTTTGAGAGTATAGCCTTCTCTACAATGTCTTTGGCTGTGTTTGGGTTGTCGTTTAGCCACTGCTTGAAATACAAGGATACAGTGTCTCTCATAAACTGATTGTCGGCAGTGCTTGACATTCTGACTTTTGTTTGTGAGTCATATCTGATGTTGTTGCTTGTAAGATTGAACGCAAGGCACATGTCGTCCTGAATAGACGACACGTTAAGCGTCTCCTTCGGCTTCAGCACAGCCTGGGCATGCCCCCACTCTGTGAGGTCTTTTGCAAGCTGTGTCTTGATTACCTGGAACGCAGTCCCGGACTCTATAGGGCCATAGTTGGCATACCCGACGACAACAGACTCTTTGCCGCCTTCCTTTAGGCCGTATGCAAGGTTCAGCATTCTTGAGCTGTCTTCTTTGTCAACGTGCTTGAATGTGAAGATATTGCCAACGTTGTCAACATTGTCTGAAATCAAATCGACTATGCCGTTCTTGTAGATGTCATACGTCGTCGTCTTCCCGTGATCAACGATATTGATTGCTACGGTAAGCCCAGGACAAAGACAACATATACCTTCTATCTTCTTCTTTAAAAGGGACATGTTCGGCCTAGCGTCTGTGAAAAACTCCTCGCTTGGCTGAAACGATACCGTCACGCCATGGTTCGGCATCGGTGACGTTCCCTCCTGTCGGCTTACGAACAACCCTTCTTCAAACCTTACAAGCTCATACTTGTCACCTCTGAACGTCATGGCTTCAAGCCAGTGCGACAAATAGTTGGCAAGCGATGCGCCGATACCGAACGCGCCGGTGGACACGCTATAGACAGCATCCTTACCTTTGTCGAATTTACCAGACACGTTCAAGTCTGCATACACCATCTCTAAAATTGTACGGCCATCATCCTGGTAAAGACTCGGAATAATACCCTGCCCATCATCCTCAACGGTGATGACGTTTGTGTCTTTAACGTAGGTGACGTTGATATGAGTGCAGTTACCTGCTAAATGTTCGTCAACTGCGTTGGTGATAATCTCAATCGCAAGTTGGGAGGAATCGTCATTGCCTCCAGTGTATAGGTCGTTTCGATTCCTTATCGCGGACAAGGGATCTAATCTCTTGATTGATTCGCTGTTATATGAACCGTTCTTCACTTGTAACACCTTTCTTTTGGAGGTATTCCCAATCAAGAATTTCATAATCGCTGTATGGAATTTCAATAAGCTTCAGATTGTGCTCTTTATAGTATCTGCTCTTCCACTTATCTCTTTTTATTGTTTTTTCAAAATTTTCTCCCCCACCAAAAAAGTCACAAGGCTCATAATGCTGTTGTCCATTGTACTCTATGACAATTTTTTGATTAGGAAGATAAAAGTCTGCACGGCATGGAATTGTACTTCCTTCAATCTTCATGTCTCCATTAAAGCTTTCTTGTTGTGTAAAATATATTCCATTGGCAGAAAGAAGTTCTTGGACCTTGTTTTCTCCTTTTGAGACTTTACACTTCCCGCAAGATTCTTGCCCACGGTGTAAAAAACCGAGTCCGATTTTAATTGTTCTTCCGCAATCACATACTGCTTCACATATAACGCCACCATTACTGGCTCTCTCATCTGGAATAAGCCTCGTTACCACGAGTTTCCCAAAACGCTTCCCAATATCTTTCTCTGCCTCTACTTTCCATCTACAGCCCGGACATCTTTTATTACGTCCACTTTCCAACCCCCACACCGTAGCTTTAAACATGTTACCGCAATCACATTTGCACATCCAATATATGTTGCCACTTGGACCTCTATCTTCGGTTGGATATAAGGCCGTTAAATTTCCAAATCTTTCACCGGTAATGTCTCTGTGGCAAGGGCCTCCGTTGATTGTCATATTATATGCGTTGATTGCACTTGAAACCTTTTTTCTACATCCACAAGATTTTATCTCCCCGCCTATAACCTGGTCAACTCTCGCATTAAAAATTTCACCGCATAGCGGGCAAATAAAATCTGCACGACGATGACTCTTTTCAATGTCGTTTTGGGCGTATTCAGCGTCTTTTGAAAACTTACAACCATAATTTCCAACAACCCATCCAGGTTCAAAATATCGTCTGCGATGTCCGTTTACTGTGCTCCATACCGGTTCATGTGGTGGCGGGAACTTATAATCTGGCTGATCTATCTTATCTCTTATTATGAGCTTGGACACTTTTCTCTCCGGCATTTATACTTCACCTCGTCCATCGCCTTGATTGAGTCTTCTGAATAAGAGTTACTCATCGTTTCCTATCACCCCAAATCTGGCATATACCATCGTTACATTGTCGCTTAATTCCATGTCGCTGTGGAAGTGCCCGAAGTACCAGTGCTTAAATTTGTAGTTCGTGTAAACCTCGTCACAGATCTTCTCTGTCCACTGGGACACACACCCCTGGTCTACGCAGGCTAGAAACAAGTGCTCCAACTTCGGCACAAGAGACAACGGTGCAGTATGGGAAATGATATAGTCAAAATGTTTGCTGTCGATTTCCTCAAACAGCTTGTCGGCTTCGAACCAACTTAATTCCTCACGAGGCTCATAGGCAAGCCCGTTTGCGAGCCTATGGTATTTGTCCACAGAATAGGCACCTGGGATAAACAGTATATCCTTGCCGTCTATCGTGTATACACCGCCACCGTCTTTGATGTACATGATGTTTGGATATTTGTTTTCATACGCATACATACCGTCGTCGGTGAAGGACCATCTGTCAAGGTTATTGCGTGCCATGTAATGATACCTGTTGTCATGGTTTCCGCGCATTACCACAAAAGTACATGGAAGCTTATTCATATATTTCTTTAGCGACCCCATAGAATACTGCCCATATTCAAGCCCGGCATCCCCGGCTATGATTATGTAGTCGTCTTTTGTAAGCTCTGGCATGTATTTCATGTCCTGCTGAAGCGACAGCGCACTTCCGTGTATATCGGCTATAACGTACACCATGCTTTGAATCCTCCTTTGGCATTATGGCTTTTATCTATAATAATACAGTTCAATCTTGCTATTGTCAAGATAAAACAAAAAAGCCTGCCTACCACTTTTGTATGGCAGACAGGCTTTTGTTAGTTAAGCGTTGGCGTGCTTGGCGTCGTACTGGTGAAGCTTACGACGAATTACGAGGCACTCTGACGCGAAGTCGTGATATGCGCTCTTCATCTTCTTATATCGCTTGATGGACTCCTCATATCGACGCTTGAGGTCCCTATACTGAATCATCATCTTGTCCCAGGTGTAGTCGTCCTCGCCAGGCTCGGGAGGCTCAATTGAGCAAAGAGCGTTCCTTACTCCGTTCATCCTTTCGCGGAAGATGTTTGCACGAGCCCGCTCGGACTGCATGTCAATCTTAAACTCGCAGAAACGAAGACCATCCCACCTGTTGGCAATGTCCTTGTCCTCCTCGTGCACCTCCGCAGTCGCACTGAACGTGCCATATCGGTTGGACTTGACCATCTTGGAAATGCCAGTAGTGGGGTCGTAGTTTGCGTAAACGATATATTCCTTCACCTTTTGCTCCTTTTTTATTTAGCCAAGAAAAATAAACTCGTTGTCCTTGTTTGCCACCATGGCATCCTTCTCGCTCTGACGCTCGCGCCGCTTTGCGTTGATCTCGTCATGCTTTGTAGACTTGTCGGCTTTTTGAGTCTTCGGAGCACGCTTTGTGAACTTCTGGAATTCACAAGAATACTCGTCCTCATACTGCTCGTACATGTCTTCGTTAATCATGTCTGTCCCTTCGCTTTTTATTAAAAAGACTTACCAATAGCACCCATATGAAACAACCTTGTACGACTCAAAGTTTTTCTGGAGATACGACATTGCGTCTTCGCTCTCGTCAGACAAGAGCAGCATACGAACGATATGCCCGTTATCTACGTCATAGATGGTCTCAAAGAAGCCGTTGTTCACAATACCAAAGTTAGCCATTTACCGCAATCCGTTTCTGTTGAATTTCTTATCGGCCAAGGTCCTCAAAACACATTCCATCGTCAGTCGTGTAGTAGAGCTTCTTTACCCCCCTATCCTTTATCGCGTGCATACACCCAGGACAGCATCTCGCCATGCCATGACCGGATTCCTTACCTGGGGAAATCCTGTACACAAACACTTTCGCACGGGACCAGTCCATATCGTTGGCTACCGTGTACGGCACGCTTCTGATGGCCGAGACCTCTGCGTGAATCGAGTCTACAGGAGGCTTGGTTCCAACCTTGAAGTCCCTATAGCGCCTATTGTAGAACTTCTGATCAGGGCAAGTCTTGCTTGAGTTGGACCCACTGCCGACTATCTTGCCTTTGTACACGATGACGCAACCGACCTTGAACGCGGGGAACGTCGATGCTTCGGCCATCTTCTTGGCTTCGTTGAAGAATTTTATGTCAGACTTCTTCAGAACGTCTCCCATTTGATGTACCTCGTTTTTTCGCTTTTGCCAACTTGACAAAACCTATTATAACACGGCACAATAGCTTGAGTCAATACTGATTTTTTAATCTGCCATTGTCGTAAGCATTGAGTAGATTGACTTTAGAATCACCGCAAGCTCTTCCTTCGATTTGGCAGTGGCGACGTACTTGCCGTCCACCCTTACGTCCACTGTGTGACTCTTGTCGAACTCGTCAATATCTATCTCAATCTTGTTCTTGTACTCTGACTCCGCCATTTGAATGTATTTCTTTATATTCGTCTCCCACCAAGTCTTTGTGCAGGCGAACGCATCAAGCTTGCATGGCTCGTCAAGCTCGTGGCAACACTTCCTCTTGTCGTTTGGCTTTGGTCTGAAGAAGCTGTTCTCGTATGTTTCCACTTTAAACTGTCTCCTATCCGATGTATTTCTTTGGTTGCTTTTCCATAAAGTCCTCAACAACCTTCCTGTCTTTCTTGTCAAGTCCGCCCAAGTCTGTCATGTAGAACGGCTCTTCGATTACATCTACATAATCCTTGCCTCCAAAGACGTCTTTGTTGTTATTATAGTACCTGGTGATTACGAACTTGTCAACCTTAAAAGTCTTGCTTGGACAAACCATTGCTCTCCAATCACCGTCATTTTTATTTGTTTTGCGTGAATATACTATACCCATATATCGACCCATTGTCAAGTATTGACTTTTCAACAAAGCTTGGTTGAAAACTCTGTTTAAAACTTTTAACCCACCAGTTTGTGTTAATGTAGCAGAATCAATGTTGATTTCTCAACAACCTGATGTTGAAAACTTTTTTAATTTCTACCTGGCGATTTATCTGGTTTTCAACTTTTCAACACGACCTACTACTACTATATATATTTATAATATATTTTCTTTTACTTTATATACCCACCAGTTTGTGTTAAACTCGCAAATTCCATAGGTTTAAAAATCCATTGTTGCAAATCGATTTAAAATGTTGCATAATATTAAATACCAACAAGGGTTGGTGGCACATGAGCGTCACAGAACAATGAAAAAAGGACTTACAGTGACCTGTGAAGAAATTGCATACTTCATCGACCACGCCATGACCATGATTATCTGGTTCTTGCAAACGAGTGGTACATCTTTGATGCTGGTACTGACCGTGAAGAAATCTGGCATTGGTTTGACGAGCACCATAGTAATGGCGTGTACAGTCTGATGTTTCCTAATGCCAATTAAAACCACAGTTTGAAGAGGAGGAACGCTGATGTTTAAGCCAGCAAAAAGAATCGCACTTGATGGAAAAGTTTGGTGGATGGTATGGGACACCGACCAAAGTAAATACAGTACTTTGCTTTGTTTTGGCAAGTATAAGACAAAGAAGGATTGCCAGTTCGCTATTGATTGGTACACGACCAATTAAATTAAAGTTTCTAACGGAGAAAATAACAATAACCAAGGACGAGCTCGACAAACTTGTCGCAGACGGCAAGACGTTTGATGACGTTATCTATGACTTTGAAGAGGACAACGATTGTATTGTTAGCAGAGATGCTATTCTTGATTATGTAATCCATCAGATTCAAAATGACAGACTGTATCTTGCACGTCACGTTCTCGATGCGGTAGACAAGGAATATGCAGATTTTTATTCCTACGACATGACTATGGGAACGCTTGAAACGCCTACTGCTATCACCAACATTGAGGATCTGTACGATTACGTAGGTTAAAAATTTCTTGTTGCAAACAGGTTTAAACTGTGAGATAATGTAGACAACAAAACAAAGCAGATTGATTGGAGATATTATGAGCAATATTGAAGACACACCGGGCGTCGCAGAGGAAAGCGATATTAAGATGGATGGCGCTCCACAGGCGATTGACGGCACGGACATTGAGATTGCTTATCCCGAGTCTTACTCTGACGACCAGTTGTCCATTGCGAACACTCTTTGTGAGTACCTCGGTCAAGAGATGAACATGTACACTCGTAAGGAAATCTCGGGAATCGTCAAGTTTGTCTACCAGTTTTTCGGGGTTGCTCTTGACTATGGATGGGACGACAAGCCTGGTTGGTTCGCAGTAACCAAGGATATGGCGTACGACCAAATCGCAAAGATGAAGGCAGAAGCAGATATTCTAGACAAGTAGAAGACACAATAGCAAAGGATATCTTTATGAATTACGGAAACATTAAGTTCCTCCATGTCGTCCGACTCGACGAAGTCTCTGACCTCCTTACAACCAGGGGTGACAAGTATGTCTTCCCGAAGCTTGACGGCACTAACGCTACTGTATGGGCTGACAATGAAGGCGTAGTCCACGCAGGCTCTCGCAACCGCGAGCTCACTATGGACAAAGACAACGCTGGTTTCTACAAGCATGTCATGGAGTCCGAGACGATGGAGCCTATCCGTCGATTCTGCGTGGACAATCCGTTCATGGTTGTGTGCGGAGAGTGGCTCGGTGGCAAGGCAGGGCACATCAAGTCTTACTTGAACAAGGAGTTTTATGTCTTTGACATGAAGCTTGCCACTATCGGCAACAGTGAGACCGAGAAGCACTTTGGGTATCTACCATATAACAGCTACTTCAAGGCTCTTGCAAAGTACGGCTATAAGTACATTATACCTCCTCTGCGAGTGTACCAAAACGGCGTAGCTGTCACTGTAGAGGACATCGCAAGGATTGCTGACGCAAACCACTTCAATCTTCCTGACGACGTCATTGGAGAAGGTGTAGTTGTAAAGAACTACAGCTACCTTTCCCGCTTCGGTAATTATGAGGAGGGGAAGATCGTAAGGGCAGAATTTAAGGAGCGCAAGGGTCAAAAGTCGAACAAAAGCATGGTGGACGGTTTAAATATAGAGCAGGCTATTGTTGACGACCTCGTGTCCTCTTCTGACATTCAGAAGTGCATCAACAAGGTGTCAGACATTCTTGGAGAGGAGTTCTCCAAGAACAATGGCAAGATGGTAGGCATGGTGATGGAGATGGCGTTCTCCGATCTCATTTCAGAGGAAGCCTGTGTTATCGCCAAGAAGTACGGCAAGTACCCGATCGTGTTCAACAATGTCAAGAAGCTTGTATATGCCAAGGCCCGTTCTGTAATCGGCCTGTAAAAACGACCTCCCAAGGGGACCCGTCCATAGCAGTGTAATCTGTTGTGGGCGGGTTTTTTCTTGCCGATCGAAATTTTTACACCGGGATTTGCTTGACTTTTGGAAAAAAATATGCTATAATATCCTCACGAAGTCGTTCGTTCGATACCAACCTGCGAGAAGAAGGGGTTGAGACAACAGAGAAATGGATACAAACCAGCGAATCCTACAAGAGTTGAAAGATTTTCTAGACACATCAGACCACGAGCTGTTCATCGACGAAGGCCTATATGCACAGAAGATGGGGGAAGAGGGGGACTCGTTTGATTCCCTTTGGATGCAAGAGTATAAGGATGGAGGGGACAACTCTGTCGTTCAATGCGTGCGTGCTGGCATCACAAAAGTCGTGTTCTTCCTGCGGGATGTGAAGGACAAGGTTGCGAAGGTGCCGTTCTTCGGAGCGGATATCTACGAGTATGACGAGAGTGGTATCAACAGGGAGTTTGTCAGCAGGATGAGCTTCGAAGAGATGGACGAGATGAGAAGCAACGGTGGTGACTATTGTGAATTGGAGGTTGACAACTACAAGAAAGCCGAAGAGAATGGGGTAAGCTCGTTCTTCGCGTCGACTGAATATATCGGTATGCTGTACAACACGATTCCAGTGTATGCGTCAGAGCGATGTGTGCCGTTCAGCGACGTTGAGTATAACGGTAAAGCCCCAGGCGGTGAGAACATGTTTTTTAAATTCGGAGTGCCGAATATAATCACACAGGAGCTTAAAAAGCAATATCCGATAGGGCGCTTATTTGCATTGAAAGAGTTTCTAGAGGATAACGACATCTACGACCTTCACTCTGGTAACTGGGGGTATGACAATAACGGCAAGCTGAAGATCATAGACTACTCAAATTATTACGAAGATTTTTAAAATAATACTTGACAACCGAATAAAAATTGGGTATAGTGTAACCATACAAAGTCAATCGAGAGTGATTGTGCGTTGGGATACTTCAATTTCATGAAAAAATTATAACGCTCCTGACGCGACGGTTTCCTCTCGATTCATTATGGCCCTGATGGCTGGATGATTGTTTGTTCGGATACTTCATATATCACTTATTTAGATATAACAATAAAATATTCCGGACAAAAATATCTCTCTAGTTGTCGGGGCCTTTTTTGTTTCTCCCATAAGAAAGGATGATGGTATGTCGAAGTTCAACAACAAGCAATGTATCACCACGGTGACATATGAAGGTGGAGAGGCATACGAGAAGCCTCTCCTGCACGAATGGCTGAACATCCTGTTTGGCTCGTTCCTTGCCGGTGGCGCTTATGAGTCTTCTAACACGCAGGCAAAGCGACTCGTCGAGAAGACCCGCCAGATTGCAGACAAGTATGGTGCCGAGTTTGCCATGAAGGCTGTCGTGTACGCAAGGAACGTCATGGGTATGAGGTCCGCCTCGCATCTTGCCGGAGCAGTTCTGAACACGTATGACTTCCAGGACAAGCGTAACCTGTACAGGCATCTGTTCCACAGGCCTGATGACGTCGCAGAGCTGTTCGGTGCGATCGACTACCTCTATGAGAAGAGAAGCCATGCCGTCGTGAAGGCATCCTGTGACTATGTCAGCGGTATGAACGAGTACATGTTTGGCAAGTACAAACTGAACGGCAAGAGGTACAACTGGTTTGACATTATCAACATCTCCCATGCCAACAGTGCTGTTGTGGATAAAATCAAGAAGACCGGGAAGATTCCAGTTGCAGACGTGTGGGAGACGGCAATCAGCAACACAGACAATGCAGAGGAAGAGTGGAAGAGGCTCCTCGTCGAAGGCAAGCTAGGCTACCTGGCTCTTCTTCGTAACTTGAGGAACATCAGCAAGTATGACTTCTGCACGCAGGAATTCTCTGACAAGTACATCTTCTCTATCCTCTGTGACCCGAAGAAGATTCGTGAGTCTCTTGTGTTCCCGTTCCAGATTTACACTGCATATAAGGCGTGTCCCAAGTATTGGTACGAACTGTCGGAGGCGTTCAAGGCGTCAATGGAGAACGTGCCTGTGATTGAGGGCTCAACTCTTGTCGCCGTGGATGTATCCGGGTCAATGGACGCACTTTTGTCTAACCGATCTAGCGTGTCCATCGGAGAGGCAAGCGCGTGCTACGCTTATATCATCTCGCAGAGGTGCACGGATCCAACTATTGTGAAGTTTGGAACAACTGCAACCGAGTTTGACACGAGCGTGTTAGACAACGACGATCCATTTGACGTCATTGACCGCATCACAAGGCACACCTGTGGATATTCGACTTGTATCAGTGAGATTCGCAAGGTCATTGGCGGCAAGAAATTCGACAGGCTATTCCTATTCAGCGACCAGCAGAACATGGAGATGCGCAACTTTGATATGACGAGCCCTGTGCAGTTTGTGAACAGCATAAGCAAGTATTCGTACTCGTTCGATCTTGGAGCATATCCTTCGACACTGTTCAAGGACATGCCAAGCAACGTGTGCCTTATGACCTGCCTGACTGCAAATCTCTTCGCTCTTGTGAGGAAGTTCGAGGAAGGGGAAGACGCACTGTACAACGAGATCGACGATATGAGGAACTGGAAGCCTCTTCTAGTTTAAAAAAATAAAAAAGCCCCTTAACGGGGCTTTTTTGTATTGACAAGAGGTTTTTGATTGTGTTATAATAATAACGTAATCAAGACGATAGGAGAGTCCAATGAGGTACGTCGATAATGAGCGTGACGCCAATTACTGCGTGAGCGTGTATGAGCTTAAAACCAACAATCTCATCAAGGATTTTTTCTTTAAGCTTGAACTGCATGAGGGACAAGCGTTGATGGTAAGGTACGTTTGCAACAACTACCCAGGGTACATCGACGAGTATTCCTATATCAGGATTTTCAAGGTAAAGCGCGGATATAAGGCTGGTGTATGCTAATGTTTGACATTGATATCACCGAGGTCGGCAACCCTATGATTCTTGGATGTGCCGAAGAAGAGCTTGAGGAAAAGGTAAACGACCTTATTGGGTACGTCGGATTCCACTGTGGATATCAGATTCCAAAAGATGATTTTGAAGAGCTTCTTGATAGGTTTGATATAAACTATGTACTCTTGCCCAAGTACCTGAAGGACAAGATTGACGACGAGATTGACATTATTGTCGAAGAGGATTGGTAAAGAATGGCAATACAGCCTTATAACGCACTGAAGGCGTATGACGCAGACGTAATTGACAACTATATCCACCGTGCAATCGGGTCATACCCGTCTGTTGACACGAAGTCCATCCTCGAATCTTGGAACGAGGCGAAGACACGTTTGTTCAACGAGGTCTTTGACAAGAAACTCCGCATAACGACGCATGTGACGGCAGACCTTAAAGACGACCTGGAGTTCGCACGCAAGTCTATTGTGAATGCAAGCCTGAATATCGTCCCGTCTGTGGCGGACTATATGTATAATCTTGAATATTCCGGTCTGTGCGACGACGACACGGTTAAGAAGGTGCTCGGCCTGTTCAAAGCAAGCGACGTCTTGTCTGACAAGCAGGTTGACGACACTGAAATCGCATTGTTTACGCCCCTGTCAGATGGAACCTCAAAGACAAAGCTTCTTCTTCGTGGCAAGCGCATGCGTGTAATCCGCAAAGCGTTGGAATTTGTTGGATATCCGTTCATGAAGTTGTTTACACAGTTCCGTGATAGAGTGAGTCTTATTCGCACGACTCAAAGGCTTGACGCGGATGTCGTCTTGTCGATACACCCAATTGATTTTCTCTCTATGAGCGACAACAATAGCGGATGGACAAGCTGTATGTCCCTAGTCGGCAAGGGTAGCGACCGTTCAGGCGTGACTGAATATATGAACAGCCCAACTGCTGTTGTGGCATATATGGAGTCAAACGTGCCGTTCCTGCCTGGCGTGCCGAACAAGAGTTGGCGAATGATGTTGTTCTATGACCTAGACGCAGACGTTGCGCTTGGATCTAGGCAGTACCCATTTTTCTCTGCCGAACTTGCGCGTGGGGCATTGTCTGCACTGACTTCTTGTGAGAGCTATGAGGTCAAAAACTACCCATGGATTCAAGAGGACAGGCTCCTACTTGAGCAATACGAGAACTTCGACGTGCGAAATGAGACGCAGAAGTTCAAAGACTTTGAAACAAAGATGCTTGAAGCAGGTTTGTCTGGCGGTTGGCACGTGTCACCATGGTCTTACGGTGCATGCAACGACTTCTTTATGTTCCATAATGACGACAAGTTCTTTGAGGTGAACAAAGAGCCGTACAAGCTTACCAAGCCCCTGCGACTTCAGATGTCCGGCAAACCGACTTGCCTGCATTGTGGTCAACCGTTAGATCCTGAACGATGGGGTACAAGAAGGGTCGTGTGTGAAAAGTGTTCGAAGGAGGTGAATGAGCTTAATGAAGCTCGCTATCCCATTTAAACTATATTATGAACTCAACGACGTGGCAGACGAGTTCAACATCCAATATAATCCAGAGACAAGCACGATAGACAAGCTTGGTGACTTCATCGAAGCCTTTCCCGGTAAGAGGGTGAATGTCGAGATTGTCGGCGGTATGGACGATAAGAAGCTTATCAAGTCTATTGTAAGGCTTGACAAAGAGAATGTATATTTCAGACTCCGTGAGAACCACATAAAGAACATTGAATCGCTGAAGCAGATGAACTGCAAGTATTTCTTCAGTTACGATGCACCAGCATATAACATAGTGTCTCTTGACTACTTCATATCGCTGGGCGTGTCTGACGTGTATCTGTCGGACGACCTGTGGTACTCACTCAAGGATGTTTGTGAGCTGTGCCACAAGAACAACGTCAACGTGAGGTTTGTTGCAAACAGAATTCCAAGCATGTGCTCTACCAGGGGATTCGACAAGAGGGCAATGATTGTCCGTCCGAATGACTTTGATCTTATAGACGGATTGATCGACACGATTGAGTTTGATTGCTATGACTTCAAGGGCGTGTATAATTTCGGGATGTTGTCAGCCTTGTACAAGACGTGGTTCACAACAAAGAACTGGTACGGGGACCTTGGGGAAATCAATTACGACATAAAGATTCCATTTCCAAACACTACAATGATTGACACTCTCACAAAAGAGAGAATCCGTTGCGGCATGAGATGCTTCAAAGGTGGCTCTTGTAAGAGATGCACAGACACTTTTGACGTCGCGTATTCCCTAAAGGAAAAAAACTGGAGAATCTCTGTGCCAAAAAGGTTGACAACAGATTCTAAACAATAGTATAATACTCTTAACAAAAGACATTACGTGAAAGGGGCTTCAATATGTCCAAGGACAACTACACTATCAATATTGACTTCTCTGCTTCTTACGGCAAGGACAAGGAGAACGCAGGTGTCACGTGTTCCGTTCGTGATTCAGAGGGTCTTAACGTGTCAAAGCACAAGAAGATAGATGGCGACGACATTGACACCGCGCTTGCAGAGATTTTTGACGACGTGATTGGCAACATCGTTGCAAGTAAGACCTCCAAGCCCAAGACAAAGGAGGAGGAGCTTCAAGCCAAGCTCGACTCTATGGCGATTGACAACAAGGTGCTTCAGGCCAGGCTCGGCAAGTTACAAGAGGCTTATGATGCGCTGGCAAAGAGTAACCAGGACAAGTGTACGTGCGAGTGCAGGACGAAGCCGAGTGCCGGCAAGAAGATTAACGATCCTTGTGTTAAGGTAACGAATGCAGGCCCGAAGTATTATTCCTTCGATAACCGCAATAACACCAAACGTGCGACCACGGATGATCTTGAGTCCTATGTCAACGAACTCTATAAGGATATCTTTAACAGGTTCATCAAGTAAATCACAAAAGGGTCTGGCAATTAGCTGGGCCCTTTTTTGTGCAAAAATTTATACTTGCATCCAGGTATCCGTTTGTTATATAATATAGACAATGAAGTTGAGAGGAGCACTCTAATGAGGATTTGTCTTAATGACGGCACCTGGTTGCACGACACATATGATTTGCTTAAATGGCTTGACGAAGTCGGCATCACTCCCGACGAGATGTGGCATGCTATGGAAGAGTTTGGTGGTACGCCAGGAAAAGACTATGACGCGCTTGAAGACGCATATCACGAGCAAGAGATGATTGCTGACGGGTACTCGCAAGACCTTGGCATGCTAATCGACGAGGTCGAGGCCATCGCAGAGAGACTGCAATCAGGCAAGAAGGGCAAAGGATACACAAAAGACGACTTGGCAGAAGCGTTGCTGTATGCAATCCGCTGTGTTCGTCGATGACAAGGAGATAACAATGGACAAGATTGATGGTGCACGCGCTTTTATGGAAGTCGTTTCCGGCAAGGTTGTCAGGATGTGGAAATACAAGAGGATGTTTACTCCTTATGAACAGGAGAAGAAGTGGTCTGACCAGTCCGAGTTCATTGACGACACGTGCGACGAAGTGTTCATCATCGGCATCTTCGAGGTGTTCGGCAAAGTGCTGATTAGATATTGTCCGGTAGACTTTGCAGATTTTGACGAGAATGGGAAGCTCATAGGTTGCAAGTACAGTGAGTTTGACTATCTTGACGACATTCATCTTGCAATTTGTGATAAAGACACAGAGGAGCTTAATGAAGAGGGGCTGTAGTCAAATGCACGACATTATGGACAACGGCATGGTTGAAGTCACAGAGAATGAATACGACCGCATAAAGGCTCATTTGGTACGCTATCCAGAGCGTTATTCAAAGCATGTAACAGGCCGTGACGAGATATGGTTTGATCGAACAAACAACCAGGTCGTAGGTGCTGTGACGAACTATCACTCAAAGTTTTTTGTCATTGACGACTTGTACACTGCTCTTGTCTCTTTTAACAACGGAAAGTAATTGCAGGTTGAAAAAACATGGTTGCAAACAGGTTGTCAAACGTGCTATAATAGTCTTGTAATCAAGAGAGATAGAAACGGGGTATAAACATGGGCGCTGACATTCACATGGCAATTGAGGTTCGAAACACCTACAAGACCGACGGTGTGTGGAAGTACATTGAGATCAAGAACCAGTTCCGCTCTTACAAGGAAGCTGACGGCACAGAGTATATTGACATCCTTGAGCCTTACAATGGTCGAGACTACGGTCTCTTTGGAATCCTCGCAGGCGTCAGGAGCGACACTTATCCCCAGATTGATTCTCTCCGTGGCATGCCTGAAGACGCATCCGAAGGGGTAAAGGAGCGTTACAAGCTTGAAGAGTCTTATGGTGGTGTGCATAGCCTCACTTGGTACACCCTTGACGAGCTGAAGGGTTGGGGTGAGAGAAAGAAGCACTTCAAGTCCGCAAACTACAAAGAGCTCGCGGAGTATGACGAGGGCCTCCTTATCGACACAAAGAGGGAGGACAAGAACATGCGCAAGCGCTTCAACACTTTTGTCTATGACATTGAGAACTTTGTGTACATGACGATGGGGTATGTGAGTCCTTGCAACGTGCGTGCCGTCATTTGGTTTGACTCTTAAAGGAGATGTAATGCTCTTTATCACACCTATGAGACTTGCGCAAGTCACAGTGGCCCATCTTAAACTGAAAGGTTCCTTCGATGGGCCACTGTTGATTCAAGACTTTGCACAATTCGACAATTGGATGCTTGCCGATTTGCTTCCTCGTGCAAGCAAGATCTTCGATGAGGTAGAGCTTGCTTCTCTGGCAAAGGAGCGAGACGTATACATCAATGGTATGCGCACGAGGACTGACTTTGACAACTTGAAGAGGTATGGGGAGTTTTCCGACAACGTCAAATACTGGCTGGAGAGGTCGCCTGTAGACGGATGGCATTATGCCGTCACCTTCCAGGACGGCACGTTCACTGTTACGCCGAAGGGGACTCCAGATAACGTTATCTTTGAATGTACAATGCCAGTCACAAAGGCAAGGGAGTACATTCATATGATGGTCAGCTCTAAACCCGGTGACCGCTTCTATTGTGACGTGCTGATTCCTTCGATCCATAACTTGGAAAAAAAGTTTAGGCAACTTTAAAAAAGTACTTGACAAGAGGTCCCTGAAAATTATATAATATATAAAGTCAATTGAGGGAAAGGCAGAAAGTGTCTGCACTGTTAAGTCAGTGCCCCTCGTCCAGCCATAGGGTAATTGGCAACCCTCATGCTTTGGGAGCATGCGATTGCAGGTTCGAGTCCTGCTGGCTGGACAAGGGAGACACACTTCACCCACGGGACATTCCGCGTGGGATGAGACCTGTCCCCTTCTTCTCCAAATAGCTCAAATGGATAGAGCGGTCGTCTCCTACACGACAGGTTGAAGGTTCGAGTCCTTCTTTGGAGGCCATAGGTGCGTAGCACAAAGGTCAGGGCCGACGACTTATAATCGTCAGATGAGAGTTCGATTCTCTCCGCACCTACCATGGTGAGTTGGCAGAGTTGGTCGATTGCGGGTGCCTCGAAAGCATCTAGACGTGATGAGCGTCTCCTGGGTTCGAATCCCAGACTCACCGCCATATCGAGTAGTGGCGTAATGGTATCGCAGGGGATTGCTAATCCCTCCAGCATGTTAATCCGTGCTGTCCCAGTTCGAATCTGGGCTACTCGGCCAGTAAAAAACACGCCCGGGACAAGGCGAAGAGTTCAAGCTTCTCTCTCAAAGAAGTACCTTGAGGTAAACCCGCTCTGCCTCATGCTTTTGTTCCAAGCGAGGTTCAAAGCGAGAGATCGCAGGTCTGGTAAGATTCCAGAGGGGTGCTTGCGCCCTAACGCTTATTCCGTCTTATACATCCGTGGCTGATCACCACATACGGACTGCGGACGGCGCTTGCATGGTGACGTCACAATCATGCGGTAGTGAGCACCAAAGACTCACTCCAGGGGAGAGCAAGCCTGGACGCAAAAGGCCAGGGTGGTAGCGCACCGATGCGAAAACGTAATCCCGTCTTTGGCCTGTCAGGCGGGTGCCGGATATAAAAACGGCAGGCCTCCTTGGTGGTTGTAGGGTAAAATCACCCCGGCATGCGGTGGTAGCTCAATTGGTAGAGCGCCAGTCCTCCAAACTGGTTATTTTTTGTGCGGGTTCGAGTCCCGTCCACCGCTCCGATTTGTTTTTAAAATGCTTTTTTGATAAAAAGTTTTTGCTTTACAACAGGTTCTAAAACGTGCTATAATATACTTGTAAGTTAGAGAGAAGACAAGAGAAAAGAGATTCCACATGAGCAACCCCATCATCGTCCAGGTCAACTCTTTCACCCCCGTCGACGGCATCCTCGGCAAGGGCAATGACGCCACGTACGAAGAGCTCGACAATCTCGTCGAGTACATCTACAATTACATTGACAACCTTTCCAAGGACAAGCTTGAGGAGGAGTTTGGCACGTCCGAGTACGACGATGTCTTTCAGTCTCTTTCCAGTGGAATGCCGATGATTGAAGAGTTCCATCAGAAAGCTTTCAAGGATGCGTTGAAGCAGTGGGCAGAACTTCAGGGGAAAGAGATCGAGGATATGGTGCGGGGGTATGTCGACAACGGCTACGGTTCCTTCCAGATGCTTCATGGAATCGGATATGCTTGGCTCTCTGCCGACCTGTACGGTGGCAATTCTGATGGTGTAATGAGGAAGAAGTTTGATGATTGGTCAGAAGAGGAGCTTGGCATCCGCTTTATTTTCGAATAACTTGCAAGCAAAAAAGCCTCGTTAGCTCAACTGGATAGAGTCAACGGCTTCTACCCGTTCGGTTGGGGGTTCGAGTCCCTCACGGGGCACCAGAAACATCCTGTACTTTTGTGCAGTTTGAATAAGCGTCGTTAGTTCAGCTGATTATAGCAAAGAACAAGGGTTGAGATAAAATGAGCTATTTTAACGACAAACATGGGTATTATAATGACAACACGGCATCTCCGCCATCGTTCAAGCAGGTTCAATCTCTTAAACGTTATTGTTCAATGAAGACTTGCCGTCCAATGAACGATGACGAGAAAGAAGCACTTAAAGTGCTAGTTAATTATTATCTCCATCTTTAGATTTTAGGACTTAAAGTCCGATTCTCTAATGACGCGCCATCGTAAACCCACACACTCTTGTGTAGTTTTTTATATGTGCCTCTAGCTTAACTGGTAGAGCAAGAGACTTTTAATCTCTAGGTTCGGGGTTCAAGTCCCCGGAGGCGCACCATCTTCCCGATCGTCTAACGGCAAGGACTGCGGACTCTGACTCCGTAAACGTCGGTTCGAATCCGGCTCGGGAAGCCAATGCCTGTATAGCTCAATTGGCAGAGCTCTCGCCTTGTAAGCGAGGGGTTATATGTTCGAATCATATTGCAGGCACCATTTATATCGCGGGGTGGAGGAGTGGTTCCTCAACAGGCTCATAACCTGGAGTACGCGGGTTCGAATCCCGCCCCCGCCACCAAGCCCGAGTGGTGGAATGGCAGACACAGGGGCCTCAAAAGCCTCGGTCGCAAGACGTGTGAGTTCGAGTCTCACCTTGGGCACCATGTACACAACAGCCTAATGGCTTTTGATAAGGGGGAGTAGCAAAGTTGGCTAATGCGACGGCCTGCAAAGCCGTTATCCGTTGGTTCAAATCCAATCTCCCCCTCCACGCCGTGATCGCATAGTGGTTGATTGCATCGGTCTTGTAAGCCGACCTCTTTTGAGCGCGTCAGTTCGAATCTGGCTCACGGCACCAGTTTTTTATCCGACTATTGTCGGTTGTGAATAATAGATACGAAAGACGTATCGAGTGGCCTGCCCTGGAGCCAAAAATCCAGGGCATATTCGTATATTTAAGGAGGTAGCAGTGAGCTATCGAGTTATCTCGCAAACGAGAGACGGGTACAGAGAGCTTGTGGCCGACACAAAAGACGACCTTGAAGAGGTAATGAAGGCGTATGAGCCGGTTGCGATGGGAACCACAGTGTTTGTGATTTCCACCCAGCAGGTTTTTATGCTCGACGGCAACAAGGAATGGGTTGAGTTGAACTAACGAGGAGTCGCAATGGATCTAATTACACTAGAGCTTGCCAAAAGGTACGTAGACAAAGCTCTTGCCGGTCTAGGCTCCCTCAAAGGCAAAGACGGCGACTCCGCTTATGATATAGCAAAAAAGCATGGCTTTGATGGCACGGAAGACGCATGGCTTGCTTCTTTAAAAGGAAAAGACGGCGTGTCTCCTACCATCGGACAGAACGGCCATTGGTTTTTTGGCGACATAGATTCTGGAGTCAAGGCCGACGGGTGCGGAAAGACGTTCATCTCTGACGGTGATGAGATAACGTTTGACTCGGAAGCTGGGCTTATTGAGGTTTCCAAAGACGGCAAGAAGACAGTTGTCGCAAACTATTCCGTCACAGATGGAATAGACACAAATGAAATTCTATATTTATTTCTGGAGGAATAATGGCAATTAATAAAAAGCGCTATCTTGACTACGAGGGCCTTAAAGTCTACGACGAAAAGATCAAGGCTTTAATCTCAAATGTTGACGCAAAGATCGGTGACATCTCGTCTTTGACGACAGACAGTATCCACAGTCTTGCGCAGGCACTTGCTTTTGAGATTGAGCGTGCAAAGAACGCCGATGAGGCTTTCGAGGCCAAGGTCGGCACAGACGATACTGCTGGTTCCATTCTCGGCAGGCTTCATGCCCTTGAGGGCAAGACTTCCGACTTCACGGAGGAGCAAGCAAGACAGATCATCAATGAAGCAATCGCTGCTCTTGTTGGTGGTGCGCCCGAGACGTTTGACACACTAAAGGAGATCTCTGATTGGATTTCCAAGGACGAGAGCAACACAACCAAGCTTATCGCCGACGTTGCAAAGAACACCAACGCGGTTGCCGAGCTTCGTCCTTATGTTGACGCCAAGGACACCGAGTATTTCAACGCAATCGGCTCCATTGACATCGCAGAGCTTGACGTCCTCTTCAAGGAGAAGGTCTCTGTCAAGACAGAACAGACGCTACAGCAGGCTATTGACGAAGCCACAACAGAGCAGGTTGTCGTTCTTTCTGAAAACTCAACAGTAAGCGATGCTGTAAACATTCCAGCTGGCAAGGCCGTTGATGCAAACGGTTCCACGTTCACTGGAGCAATCACCGTTGCAAAGGACGCTGTTCTTCAGAACGCTGTGTTCACCGGCAAAGTGACAGTCGCTTAAGGAGTGTATGAGATATGATTTTAAACAGCATTTTTAAAGACACTGTCGTTGTCAGGGAAGACACCGAGTTCGTCAATTGCGAGTTCTCTGGTGGCACTACCCCCAAGCAGAAGGGTGTGTATGGAGTCGGCGTCGAAGGCAATGCCTCTATCAAGCTTTCTGGTTGTAGGTTTGCAAACAAGGGTTACTCTGCCGTCTATATGAACACTTCCGGCACCATCGAGATTACAGGATGCGAGTTCGACTGCACTGGTCTCTATAACCCCATCGAGGGTGCTCCCGGCACAACAGGCGCTCCGCTCACAAAGGTCAAGATTGAGGACAATGTGATGAAGGGCATCTGCGGCAACAACTACATCAACCTCTATCATTTCTCCGATAATGCTGTTGTAGACATCAACAACATCAAGGTTGTCGGTATGAAGCAGGAATCTGAAGTCGTTCGTATCTCGAACTTGAACAGCAATCCTGCAACGATCAACGTGCGCAACCTGTCATACGCCTATGACATGACCACTCCGTTCAGCGAGATGTGGACTGCAACGTTCCTCGCCCAAGATTACTCCAAGGACAAGTCGCAGAACTTCAAGAACATCAACCTTAACGTTTCCGGCCTCACCTTGAACGGGCAGAAAGTGACCGACAAGGACAACCTCCCAATCGGCAGGCTTATCGTCGGGTGCGATAACGATTCGAACGAGATTACAGACAATCTTCCAAAGATTGCTTTTAGCGCTTAAAAACACAAGCGGTCATGGAGACTTAAACGGTATCCATGACCGCTTTTTTTATAAACATTTAACATTATAAGATTGGAGTCTTCAATGGTAGACAAGAAGTTTCTTGACAAAGAAGGCCTTGAATATGTGTGTGATAAGATTTTAAAGAAAATAAGCGGGTCGGTAAAGAGCGTCGAGATATCTATAATAGACTTCTCTCAAGCTCCAACAGCCACCATCGTCGATGGGGTTTTAAAGCTTGGAATTCCCGGTCCTGTGACAGACGAGCATATAAACAGCCTCATTGACGCCAAGCTGAATGCGGTTAAAAAAGCCTCTTAAAAAAAGACCAGGTGGTTTTATACTGCCTGGTCTTTTTTTGTAACAACACAAAGAGGTTTTATTTTTTATGTTTACAATAGGGTATGTAATATGGTATAATATCATTCAGTAGATGAAAGGAGAGAGTTATGGGATACACGGCATCACTCACATTTACAGACGACAAGGACATTGTTCACACTCAATCTTGTAAGGTGAAGACTGTTGACGAAGGCGTAGAGGAATTACATAAGATGTTGCTTCCTCTAATGCTGTCTTGGTACGATTATAATCCTTATGGCGTCAAGGTTGACGCATCTATCGTGCCAGACGATGAAGATTTCTGGAACTACTACGAGTTCAAGCTTGGGATGTAGCTATGTCTAGGTCATACAAAAAGCATCCGGTATCCTATATCTTGACACCTATCAACGGATTGAAACAACTTGAGCGCAGGCGCTATCGTCGTACATATGTTATTGACGAGGATAACACAGAGTCAAGCCCGTCCTCTTACCGTCGCGCGAGAAGGTTGGACGATGAGGATATTCGAGGGTGGAAAAGCTACTGTTCAAAACAGGAGTTTATAAAAGACTTTGAAAGAGAGAACGGCAGAAAGCCGACCAAGGCAGAGGTTTTCGATTTATGGGAACGCTGGTCCAGAAAGGGGAAATGATGTTTCTTGCAATCTCTGACACTCATTTCGGCCACGAGAACATTCTCAACTTTGAGCGCAGGGACATCTTTAAAAACATTGAAGAGCATGACGACAAACTCCTCGACATTTGGGAAAAGTGCCTGCGCAAACTCGGGAAAGACGACACGTTTTACTTTCTTGGAGACTTTTGTGCCTATGGACAAGAGCAAAAATACATAGAACGTCTTCTATTACCGATGAATGAGGCTCCATGTCACAAGGTCATGATAATGGGGAATCATGACAATAAGATTGATAAGGAGCTTCTTTATGGGTTGTTCGACGAGGTGTGCGACTATCCGATCTATATTTCCCATCGTGTCGTCCTCTCTCACCTCCCTTGTGCCGTCTATCCAAGCCAAGTCAACGTTCACGGCCACACTCACGGGATGAAGCTTTATGGGAACAACCATATCTGTGCCTCCATACATGTGAACAACTACAATCCTGTATCATCCAAGAATGTTGAGAGCGCTCTTGGCAAAATCGCCAACTGGAATACCAAGTTTCTCTATGAGCCCTGGGCGGGAGATTACCAGCTGACCCAGCATCACGACGACGCGATTGCAGACGCTGATGGACGCATCGACCTCTCTGCGAGCAGGCTTATGATGCGACTGAAATGTGACAGGACAAGACCCCCCGTTCAACTTTGTTAAATTTTGCAAAACTGGCCGAAGTCTCCAGAACCATTTAGTGGTTCTGTCTAATATAGGGACGGAGGAAAAGGAGGCACCCATATGGCGTTTGCAAACCCGTATTATCAAAATCAATACCAGATGCCACAATATCAGGCGAGAGACTGGCCTATGCTCAAGGGAAGGCCAGTCACCTCTATCGATGAGGTTAGAGCCTCGCAAGTGGATTTCGATGGATCCGTGTCGTATTTCCCGGACACAGCTCATAACACAATATACACGAAGCAAATAAACCTAGACGGCACAGCTTCAATTCATGCCTATACTCTTGTAGAGGACAAACAGGAGAAGGCAATGTCCTATGTAACCCATCAAGAGTTTGCGCCTGTTGTTTCCGACATAAAAGGGCTTATGTCGGATATTTCCGAACTAAAGTCTCTTATAAATGGAGTTGGTAAAAATGACCCAGTTCCCAATGCTAACCAAACAAATGACCGAATCCCCTCTTTTTAAGAGAGCGCAGGAGATGGCATATGGAAAGTCGGACGAAGAGATGAAGCAGATAGCAAGGAACATCTGTGCACAGAAGGGAGTGAATTTTGACGAAGCTCTTAAAGAATTTAACAAAATGTTCCCCAAGTAGCATAGGAGGTTCACAATGGGTGAAGGTTTATCCGTAGCTGATGCGATGGCGCTTGCCGGTTCAAATAAAGAGAATTGCTCTGATATGTGGGGTGGCGGGAACGGAATGTGGGTTCTGTTCCTATTCTTCCTCATGGCATGGGGCAACGGTGGTTTCTGGGGTAACCGCAACGGAATGAACGACGCAGCAGTGCAAGGTGCGCTGACTCGCTCCGACCTGTTCGAGGGATTCAACACCCAGGATATCAACAGCCAGTTGCGTGGAATCACAAACGGCGTGTGCGACTCGACCTACGCGATCAATAACGGCATCAAAGACCTTGGTATGAACATAATGCAGGGGTTCAGCTCGACGCAAATGAACATGATGCAGGGGTTTGACGGCACAAACCAGCGCCTTGCAGACCTTGGTTATCAGATGCAAAATTGTTGCTGCACCACGAATAGAAATTTGGACAACGTCAAGTATGAGAACGCCAAGAACACTTGCGACATAATCAACGCCGTCAACGCAAGCACACAGCGCGTCATTGACCAGATGACAAACGACAAGATTGAGGATCTACGCACGGAGCTTCAGAACGCACAGCTCCAGCTGTCCAACAACAGTCAGACTGCTGACCTCATCGCAACATTGAGGCCATTCCCACAGCCAGCCTATATAACATGCTCGCCTTACACCTCGACCAACACTAATTATGGTTGCGGTTGCGGAATGGTAGCCTAACCTCCGTTTGGAAGAAAGGAGGTAGGATATGAGCTATTATTGCAGTTGTGACAAGGTGGTATTTTCAGGATCCCTTAACGCCACACAGGCTGTCACGCAAGGTTTGCCGGTCAAGTTCTCAAAGAACCTGTCTGCCAACGTAGTCTATACGGACACGTCCGTGACGATAAAAAGGCCTGGGCTTTATAAGATTTCCGTTGACGCAAGCGCCTCTACAACAGCGTCAAGTGCGACCGACGTCGTGATGAGCCTCAACAGGAACGGCACGCAGGTTGCGAACGTTCAGTCAACAGCAACCTCGGCATCAGCGACGGACTTTGTCAACCTGTCGTTCGATGCAGTGGTGAAGGTTATGCCAACCTGTTGCCCATTGAGCGACAACTCGGCAACGTTCACCGTCGTCAACTCCGGCGCGTCTGCGAACTACTCAAATCTTACGATAACAGTCACAAGAGTGTAGGTGTTTTATCATGAGCGAGGGTAGAGTCGACATTATAGAGGGGCCGGACAGCGGAGACCGATCTATATGGGAAGACGTTCTCGCCATAAAGCTTAACGGAGTGGGGTTCCATACTTCGATGTACAGTCTGTGCTTGGGAGGCAGACTGGATAAGATGGCAAAGTTCCACAAAGAGAGGGCGATAGACGAGAACAAGGAGTTCCTCGTCGCTGTTGAAAAGTTTGTTGAAATGTTTAAAAATCAGCCACGCCTTTATATGACGTCTCCTGCTTTGCCGGAGCACATAGATTCAGAAGACCAAGCGATGTCTTTGTATGAAGAGTGGGAATGCAACACCTTGAAGAAGCTTATTGACTGCCGTTCATCGTTAACCAAGGACGGCAAACAATATCTGTCAGAGATGATCAAAGACGTGGTTGATGAGATAGCCTACATCTGTTCTGTAAAATACTGATGTTTGAAGAAAAGCGCCCTAGACGATCTTGTCTGGGGCGCTTTTTTGTTATTGGCAACAGTTTTTCAATATGTTATAATTTTATTTGTCAGATTGAGAGGAGCAAAGAATGTAAATCTTGAATCTGCAAGATCGAGTTGTGTTTAGAAAAATAAGGTTGACCAAAGAGTTAAAAAAATGTTATAATTATTTCAACAAAAGCGACAGAGAAAAAAGGAGTCACAATGAGCTTTATCAACACCAACAATGTCACGTTCACTGGTCGTGAGATGAAGGCCATTGCAAAGTTCTGTGGTCTCGGCGGCACTGTCTTCATTACCAAGAACGCAATGTACGCCTTTGACTCCAAGCGAGTCAGCGCGATGCGAATTAAGTACCATGAGACCTACGTCGTAACCCACAATCCTTGTGACAATGGCTCCGACAAACCCACTGTTGAGACTGTGCGAGTCGATGCGTTTGAGAACTTTGAGTCTTCGTATATGATTCAAGACGTCAAGCCTTTCGAAAAGCTCAAGGTAGGTGACAGCGTGCAGCTTTTCAACGACGGCAAGGTGCTTGTTAACTCCGCCGCCAGTGACGTCAGGACCTTTGTTATTGACGGTGAGGGCAAGTACGAGGGTATGTTCAAGTATGTTGACAAGGCACTAGACACGCCTGTTGAGTGCAACAACGAGGATATGTTCGTCCAGTGCGTCGCGCTTACGAAGATTGCAGGCATCATCGACGGTTTCAAGATCAATGACGACAAGAACGTCAACCTTGCATTCATCGACCCGAGTAGCGGCAAGAAGGTCAACAGCAACGAGCAGTACAAGTTCATTGACACTCCTGCGTTGATGGTCAAGATGGCACCCACCATGTTCGGTGGAACCAAGGCAAACGGCAAGCGTCAATATATGGACATCGACATTATGTACATGGGCCTCTTGTTTGAAGACAAGGCCGAGGATTAAGAGAGGAACAACTGACACATGGCAGACATCAAGAACTTTGCCCTTAACTCCAACGAACTTCTTGAAAAGCAGGTAGAGGATCTCGGTAATTCTGTTGCATATCGTGACGAGACCATCCGAATCATGCCTGACGGTCATCCTGGCAAGGGAGCTGTAGTCGGCTCCACCATCACCTTCTCTGACAAGGTATCTCCTTATACCGTCGGTGTCGATGTGTGTTGCCGAGTGTCCTTGTTTAAGCTTCCGCGCAAGTTCTCCGTCGAGAATGACCTAAAGAAGCTTGATGAGGTCGTTCATGCCTGTGTGCAGACTGGATTCAACGTTCAGGCTGACGAACAGCCTGAATCTGATGTCTTCCCCTATGATGAGCTGAAGTTCTGGGACACTCTTGATGACAGCCAGAAGAATCGAGTGCGTCATTCGATGGGGACCCTAGGCGGAGGTAAGGATGATTGCCTCCGTGTGGCTTAATCGTCACAGTAGTTAAAGCCGTCCAAATCGGTGAACCCTGCGATGGGAATACCGAGGGAAGTGGTAATACACCCCGTAGAGAGCAGAGGGACTTGGCGACGCCATAAAAAGCGTTAAGGTGTGCTCCGATCTTTTGGGAAATGAACCAAAAGAACCAAGTAGAAATAGCTTGGTCCGTTTTTGTATACTTATATCAACAAAAACGAGTAACAATTATGAATCATTGTTTGGCTATTGATATGGACGACGACGGCAATGCGTATCTTCTTGTCCATTGCGGTTCCCGCTCCCTTGGTGTTATCATGGCCGACTATTATCAGGATGTTGCGAAGAAGGCTGGCGAAGCTCGTGTGAAGGAACTCCACGACCGTTATATTCAGCTGATGCGCGAGCTTCGTGACCCCGATGCTACGAAGAACAACGACACTGTGCGCGAGCTTCTTGCCGAGATTGACAAGGACTATGTCTATCTCGAAGGCGACGACTGCTCCGACTACTTGCGCGACATGATGAGCCTTAAGACGTGGTCGCTTCTCAATCACCATTGCATCTACTATATGATTTGCGACGGCATGGGATGGGATTATGGGAATCTGAACAGGATTTGCACTACCTGCGTTCATAACTACATCTCTCTTGACGATAATGTCATCCGTAAGGGCGCCATCAGCGCTCACTATGGGGAAATCGGCATCATTCCTCTGAACATGCGTGACGGCACGCTTCTTGTCAAGGGTAAGGGTAACCCTGACTGGAACTACTCTCTTCCTCACGGGGCTGGACGACTGATGTCCCGTGCCGAGGCTCGCAAGAACATCACCCTCGACGAGTACGAGGACTCAATGAAGGACGTGTACTCGACCACTGTGAACATCGGTTCTATCGACGAGGCTCCTATGGTTTACAAGGACTATAAGGAGATTATCGACGCGATTAAGCCCAACGCAGAAATCCTGTGCCACTTGCGTGAGGTTTATAACTACAAGGACGACACCGAGAAGCAGTAGACGGAGGTTCCGCAATGACGAACAAGTTTCTTTCTTTTTTGGCAGCATTCATTATTATACTGTTCGTAATCGCAGGCGTCTACAGCTGTTCTCCGACAAAGACGGCAGTCGTGGAGCCCGTTAATCAATCTATCGAGGAGTAAATCATGGACGAGACTCTTGTCAAGTACCTCTGGGGCAACGAGCAATTCGAGGAAGATTCTGTGGTGTGCCCTTGGTGCGGACATTGCGAGGAATACTTCGGTGACGTGCAGGGAACCTACGACGACTGGGAATGCGAAAAGTGCGGGAAGACATTTACTGTCGAGGCTTATCCTGTTATGAAGTTCACTTCATTCCGAAATGAGGAGGATATGCCGGAAGGATGGGTTCCCGAAGAGAAGTAGATGAAACAAGAAAGCCACCAAGAGACCTCCTCCTGGTGGCTTTTTTCATATTGCCAACAGATTTTATACGTGTTATAATATATTTATCAAAAGTCAGAGAGAAAAGAGAGAACATGGACGTTTCGAAGGTTGACAAGTTCTGGTACGACCGAGTCGCCGACACCATCGAGACCGTTGAGAATATTTACAAAAGGAAGATCAAGGTGGATTGGAACTACAAGGATGGACTTGCCAAGGTTTATATCGACGACCAGTTTGTCCTCGTCTGCCAAGACAGGCCGGAGGAAGTGATGCTTGTCGTCGACACGATCTACGCAATGTGCTGTGTCGAGCGAAACAATCAGATCGACCGCCTGATGGACCAGTTCCATGACATTGTCGGCAAGTAACAGAGGTTTACAAGAGTAAGCAAATTCTTTTTAAGGAGACTCAAATGATCGGTGCCACTCTTGAAGACTATATGAGTGTCGTTCGTGCGGATGCCAAGGAGTTTATGACCGATAGCTTCAACCAGTTCGACTCTTTTGACGCAATGTTCGATTGCATGATGAACCAGCCTTCTGTCGTTGGGTTCATTTACAGCAAGTGCAAGTCTTACGAAAAGGCTTGCGCTCTTGTCTCCTCCGTTGTGTTCGACCAGCGCTTCCGTGACAACTTCGTGGCGGTGTTTGGCCGAGTGCCGGACATGAGCACGCCCTACGCTTTTGATACCGATATTCGCAGGTACGTTTTGCAATTGCTGAAGCGTGAGCTGAAGGACGAGTATGAGGTAATCGCATTCTGCAACGAGTTTAAGATTGTTGAGGGATTCGAGGTTGAGGAGTAAACGATGGAAGCGTTGACTGACTTGTTTGGCGTGTTCGTACCGGTCGGCATGATCTCTCTTTGTGTGCTTATGCTTGTGTACACTTTAAGTGTCGTCGGCCCCGAGGATCAGAAGGACAGCTTGTACAGCCCGATGCTCTTCCTGCCGTCAAAGCGTTATTGTTATTTACTGATGGTGGCAGTAATCCTCGTTGTCGCGGGAAGCATTGGGTCTTTTGTCATTCATACGATTTAAAAAATGACATTGACCGCAGATATGGAAATATGTTATAATTGTTTTAACAAAAGCGACAAGGAAGTGGAGAGCCACATGAAAGTCGACAGCACTCTCAAGCAGGTTGCCAAGCAGGTCTACGCAGACTCCTTTACCGACGGCTTCTACAAGGTCGACGTTCAAGAGCGAGTCTGTGGCGAGAAGGTCCAGTGGGTCGAGGTGAACATCACCAAGAAGAACGAGTCTTCCGTGCCGTTCGTCACGTTCCTATGCAATCTTTGGCATCAAGACGCCCGTTATCGTTTCTGGCAGGTGTCCGTCCTGTCTGCGAAGCCTGGTTGGAAGTATTCCTACGACTATCCGTCCATCGACGAGGCGATTCATGGTGAGTACCTCCAGAAGGTCCTCAAGGACGACAAGCTTGACGCCGTTCTCAAGGTGATGGACGAGGCCAAGGTGATGTGGTCTTGTCTTGGCACCAAGTTCGACTTTGAGCGTGGCTATTAGGCTCTATAAGGGGCTGTAATGCCCCTATTCTTTGAGTTATTTAATTTTTGGTATAAGGTATAGGGTCTTGTCTATTTTAAAGAATTGGGGCATTGTATGAGCGCAGAAAACATTCATGGTGTGATCAGGACCCGCGATGCCCTCAACGGGGTGTGCAAGACCTGCGGTGCCGTCACCGAACATCCCTACATCACGGAATGCGCGAAGTGTGTCGACTCTCGTCTGTGGAACCGCAAGACCAACGAGCGCATCCCAGCGTCCCAGTACAAAGACCCGGTGTACTATCGTGATCGTTTCTACCCAGACGTGGAGTCGCTTAAAGGATGTCGTTGCTCGGACGACGGGGTCTTCGGGTCTCGAAAGGTGTTCCTGGGTCTCTCGGCAAGTGACATCTGTGGCCGTCTTCATATGGCCTTCGACGACCTTGACTATGCTGATCATTACGACGGTGGGGCGGACGACGACATCAAGAGGTTCGTCGACGCCTTCAACGAGAAGTGGGGGCAGTGGTACTGGGACATCGACTACAGCGTCAGCATTTGCTTTCCAAAGACAGAGACGCTGGAAGAGCTGTCTGCAAAGACGGCAAAGAAGCTTGACGACATGAAGAAGGGGTGACATGAAAACACAGGCGCTTCTCGTCGCACTTATGATGCTCTACTCGACAGGCGGGACTGCGCCTTTGGTGGCTGTTGTGCTGTTGACTCTGGTGATATGTCTGTTGATCATACTCTTTGTCAGCAAGGATGATTGACCTTTACAGTAGGTTTCAAACGTGTTATAATTATAATGTAAAAACAAAGAGGATATAAAGAGATTGGATGAGACATATGAACTACACCAACTACGACCTTCTGTGCGACGCCCTCTCTCTTCTTGAGGAGTACCGCGAGAACGGTGACAGCGACGCCACTCTTGAGGACGCCTTCGACGAGGTTGTCCATGACAGCGATAGGGTTGCAGACTACAACAAGCCTACTTTTACCCAGTGCGTCGACGACACTGTGAACGACATGTACAACGTTCTCCCAAGCGTGCCGAAGGATGTCCTCTCTGTAATCGTCAACCTCTTCCCCAGTTATTTCAAGCTCTACGCTCCAAACGACTACACGCGAGAGCTTTATGCTCCTTATGACCTCGGGTTTATCGGCCTCATCCTCACCCGCCTCGATTGGGAAGACGAAGACCTTGAAGCTTTGAAGTGCGAGCGCATCTCCCAGCGCCCCGCCCACTCCATGTACTGCTATGCCGAGGACAAGCGATTCATCAAGGTCGTTGCGAAGATCCTGTCCGACAACGTCGACTCCTCCGAGGGCTCCTTCAACCTCCACTATGTGAACGGGGAGAAGGTCAAGCCTGGCGACCCCTTCGTTGCAGTATCCAGGAAGGGTGAGCTTTTGACCGTTGACAGCGTGTCCATCAGCTACAAGAGCGACGGCACCTATGACAATGCCCACCTGTTCTGTGGTGACACCGGTTATGCAATCGCCGGATGCGAGCCTTGCATTCCCGAGAATAACAACGTCCGCACTGCATGGAACACCGCCTCTGACGGCTTCGAGTGCTCCAACTGTGGCACGCATTTCAAGCTTGACGGCATCCACTATTGCCCGAACTGCGGTTGCAGGATTGTCTAAAGGTTGAAAGAACGTCCTTGACGGCAGAGTCTCGCATGTGTTATAATATACTTGTAAACAAAGTTGATTGGGGGTAATGTTCTAGATGTCACGACATAAGATTGGTATGAGGGTTGTAAATTACGCGCTGTCTCACAAGAGCGAGTATCAGCCTCCCTGGTTCTATGAAGCGCAGGAGATGCACGAGAAGAACGTTGCCACCAAAGAGGAAATGGCATCCTGCTCGATGAGCGGAATCCGCGTTCTTTACAACAGTCGCATTGTTGACAAGGAGAATTAGATGGAAGAGAGCGAGTACGCAGTCGGCATAGAGTTCGTCAGGATGATCGACAGACTTGCCGAGGAGAAGTTGTGGAAGCCGTTTAGCAGGCCTTACGACGAGTATTGCTATAATCAGGCTCTCTTTTGTTGTGAGAACGGCGACGCAGTGTACGAGCGAGACTGGGACAACTTCTGGAAGAAGTATCCGAGCTGGTACGAAAAGGCCTATATGCTTGCCGACAACGGTGAATACTCCTCTATGGACGTTGCGAACATGAACCCCGAGGAGATTTGCGACGCATACAAGAACAGCGAAGGCTCGTGCGAGAACGTATATTACACAGTGAAGGATGACTAAACAACCGAGGGGAATTGGTATGGTTAACAAGACCAGCATGTCCAAGTTCGCAATCGGCAACCTAATGCTCTCTAGCTTGCTCAACTACGTCGATGACTGTCTGTGGTCAGACAATCTCGACGGCACGGTGAAGGATTGGGACGACTTCGAGGACGGCACACGGGTGGTGGTGTTCAACTGCAACCCCGGCACATGCATGTCGCTCGACGATTGGGTGGCATGGTGGAGTGACTTCCCTGAATGGTATCTGCCGACCTATATCCTCGGCGTCAACGGTTACTCGTACATCGCAAACATGACGCCACAGGACATTCTATCTGTGTGGGAGGATCCAGAATTCAACGAGTACAACATGGACGGCACGCACAACGTTGAGTTCGGAGTGAAGAGAGGAAAGTACCCGTGGTTTTAGACGCATTTACTATTGCAATCGGCTATTGTACGGGAATGTTGCTTTATGACGTTATCACGAACCTGCTTGAGTGGAAGTTCAACTTCCCGAACCAATCCAACGGCGACGATTCAGACGGCAACGACGACGACAAGGGAGCCTACGGATGGTAGACGACAAAGAAGTGGTTTATAATTTCATGTTGACCCAACAGGACCTTGAAGATATCATGGATGACGAAGACGTGACCATCTACCCAGACATGGCCGAAGCTCTTGACTACATTCTCTATGACCGTGCCTCCGAGTGGATCAGGGAGAGCATGGATGATTTCGTTGCGATGAACGACGACGACCCGCAGTAGGAGCTGGCGTGCAGAGGAAGTTTGAAGACGACGACATCATGTATAGGTTTGATTTGACCTATGAAGATGTCAAAGAGATGGCGGAAGGCGTGCCGGTCGTCGAGGACGGCATGTTCGTCGGATTGTACACTTTTCTATACGAGCAGGCCGAGAACTGGATTTACCAGAACATAAAGACAGAGCAACCGCCAAGCGAGGAGGATTGATTTGGAAGACAAGTGGTATTTGATCACGTGGCAGGACGACTCGCCCTACAAGGTGGTGTCTCGCTTCTTTGAGGAGTACAACCCCGACAGCATGATCGTGGTTCTGGAAGACCCCTACGGCAAGGTGTCGATGTGCCAGATGTCCAAGAAGAACTATGAGGATATGGTTGAGTGGCGTCGTCCGGAGAAGGACACCAATATGTCAATTGACAGGGACCAAGCCTTGTCAGACTATGGCTATTGCGCGCGTTACCTCCCCTATGACGAGATTTTGCCGAAGAAAGGGTTCGCTACTGGCGAGAAGGATTTCAAGCTCACCAAGGAACAGCACATCAGGTACAGGCGAGCAGTCCAGAACGGGTGGTACGTTCCGTCCTGGACTGCCTGGAAATGCATCGTGGCCCTGTAAAGGAGGAGTAAGTGGACGACACCAACGACACCGATAGTTTCTATAACGACGTCCTTGGCTATGATGTGCCGGAGAGCGTCTATTGGACTTTCAGCAACCTCTTGCTCGACGACAAGCTTACAACCAAGAGTTTGGACGGCATCTCTGTCCTGACCCAACGCAGGCCTTATAAGGTGCTTAAGAGGTTCCCGGCAGAAACGCTTCACCTCATCAGGGACTCCGTGCCGAACTGGCATGTGCAACTATGGGTGCTCGTGATGTACTTCGGCCACACCTTCGAGGAGCTTGAGGGGTACACCATCTCCGGTATTCACAGCGCCTATCGTTACGAGTGCAACGCAGACAAAGACTGCAAGAAGTTCCCCAAGGACGTGCGCGAGAACCTAGGGGTCGGCATATGGCAACATTAATTGATATAGACACAATTCTTCTTATAGCTGGCCTAGTTATGATTGCCATATTCGTACATTCCCTGTAACGCAACTATCAGACCTGGACGGCAAATATATCCTTGCCCCCAGGTCTTTTTTGTATTATAATATATTTATCAAAAGAGCCAAGGGAAAGAAGGAAAAATGATTGTCGAAGACGTCATCGCCGAGCACTTCGGAGTCCCCCGAGACAAGGTGTACATTCCACAGAGCCTTCTTGACGAGATGAACGAGATCATCTCCGACTGGTCTGATGCGAACAAGGACGCCCTTGTGAGGAACCCTGACTCCATCGGGGAGAACGTCGTATGCTATCTCATTAACAGCATCGACCGCTTCATCGACGACCATGCGAAGGAGGACGACGAGGACTGGGGCGATGATTATGGCACGTTGGTCAGGCGTGCGTGTCGCAAGGACTGCTTCATGTCGCGCGAGGACACCGACACGCTGTTTGAGAAGTATCCCGAGTGGCAGATCGACGTCTATATCCTCGGTCGCAACCGCTGGAAGCTCACCCCATGGAACGAGATCGGCATGAAGACCGTCCAGCAGGTAATGGGTATTCTGAAGAGAGTCCCGCCGATGGAAGACATCTTTGTGCACTACGATCCCTCGGCTGATGTGATCATCACCGTGGAGGAATATAAGGAGAGGGGACTGTAATGATTTACAATAGCAACATGATAATCGGTGCCGTCTCGTTGGCCGTCCTTGCAAGCGCGGTCACCCTCATCGTCATAGAGGTCAAGCGTTCCAAGCGTACCCTGGACGGCAAGCCCAAGAAGAAGATTCAAGTTGTGCATGACCACGGTGAGACTTTTGTGCAGGCAGTGGTAGACGGCGAGGAGAAGTAAGATGGAGGATTTGGTCCTGTGGCTGTGCGTGTTCGTCATGATTGGCTTTGCTCTTGTCATCAGCGTGATCAGTGACAGCTCCCGCCAACTCTTCCATATCAACGAGACGCTGACAGAGCTGGAGGCGGAGCTGTCCCGAAGGGAAACCAACAGTGAATCCAAGTAACATAAAACCCATAAGGGACAGGGACGCCCTTATAGAGATTTGGTCTATGATATATGACAAAAACCTTTTGCGAGCAATGACAGACGATGAGCTGTACAAGCTGATGTTCCAAAGAATCTACCTAGGCAGATGGCAAGACGACGAGGAAGATGAAAATGACAAGAGTGGCTACCAGTGGGACTGAAAGGGACGAGCAACTGAAGAAGCTCGCTCTCGGTGCGCATGGGCTTGCGTACAACTGCCGAACCGGTGAGGACAAGAACGGCAAGTGCGACAACGTGCAATGCGACCTGTGTCACGCGCTTGAGTACGCTCTTGGAATCGGCAAGTTCACGTTCTGCATGAGGGAGGACGGGTGCTCGGAGTTCCTTGGCGCGCTCGGCTCCCTCGTAAACCCGCCGACGGACGACAAAAAGAAGGGATAAAGATGGAAGACGCGTTCGATTACTATTCAAGCATCCAAGACGTTGCAGACAGGTACGTGAAGCCCAAACTGGAGGAATACGCTCCTGACTACAACACCTACGGCATAGCAAGGGCGATATCCAGTTATTCCGAGACTCACAAAGCCTGGTATCTCGACTACGACGAGGACTTCTGGCTTATTGCCGAAGGATATCCGAAGGATGAGACGGGATGGCGGTAAAGGACTACAACAGGCGGTTCCTTGCGAAGATGCTACGCAACGACGACGTGCCGTTGTCGAGAATCGCAGGCTTCATCCGGGACAACTGCGAGGACAAGGACAAAGAGTCTTTCAGGGACGCCCTTGCCGACTTCGTCGACCGCCCCCTGGTGCCTGTCTCCTACCAGCAGGACAGTCATGGTGTGTATTATGCGATTTGCTCCCACTGCGCGTTTCCGATAAGCTCGTTTCGCTGGAGCTACTGTCCCAGATGCGGTGTGCCGATAACCAGCAAAGGAGCTTAAATACAAGGTTGACCCCAGGGTACCGTCCATGTTATAATAGTGTCAACAAAAAGGAAATAAGAGGAGGGCGGCATGGAAGACCAAGAGTACCAAGACATAGCCAGGGAGAGAGACAGGCAGAAGAAGGAGGCCTACTTCCTAGTCTCAAGGCGAAGCGCCGGGCATAGGCTTCGTGCTCTTGTGAACGTCAACGAGGAAGCCATCAACGACGGAGACAGCGACGCGATAGTCAAGACAATCGCGGAAGCGCTTACCGGCAAGCAAGGCGACGAACTCACAATGTCGTCCATCCTGTATCTTGCGGACCTGCTTGCTGGGGACTGGGACACCCTTATGACCGACGAAAGGGCGAGGGAGGTAGTCAGAATAAGCCGTGCACAGGAAAACGCCGACAAGCTCATTGCAAAGGGCCTCAACGCACAAGAGAAGATGGACAAGCTGAAGTTGAGGGTCTTCCATCTCGCCCCCGACGACGCCTATGCCCTCGGCAACCTCAAGTACGACGTGTTGGCAGGTGACTTCGATGTCTGATCCACAGGCTACTGGTGTGGTGCTGGGCTTGATGGCCCTGTTCGCAATAGCGGCGGCAATGACATACAGCGGCATGAGGGCGGAGTTCAAATACATCGACGTCAAGTCCCAGCTTGACGAAGCGATGCTGTATTTCGAGCTGTGGAAGGCCACCCGCGAGAAGCCGTTGACGTCCATCGAGATGAAGTACATGACGGACGACGAGAAGGACCGTGAGTCGGTGCTTGCCAAGGAGCGCCACGACAGACACTTCATAGCAGACATGGAAGCGCTTCGCAAACAAATAAGCGCCCACTAGGGCGCGTTCAACGCGGGCATAGCCCGCTTAAGCGCCTAAAAGCGCGTTAAGGAGAGACTGTATGAACATTATTGACACTGCCGAGAAGGGCGTCGTGCGAGCCCTCATGAGGTCCGGCCTCATCGAGTCCATCAACTCGCTTGGTAACGGGAAGTACGAGATCGAGTACCCGCAGGAGGTGGACGAGAACTACGGGACGAGGTTAGACGAGCTGGTGAGGGTCAAGAGCACGGGCGACTACACAACGGACGTCTTTGGGTTCAACTACCTCGACCCCGAGTACATGTCGGGCATCTCGGAGCTGTGGCTGATCGTGGCGGAGTGGGATGGAACCGGCTTGAGGAAGACCTACGTGGCGAAAGGGGACATCGAGCGAGCCTTCAAGGACATGCCGTCTTGGTGCGAGGAGGCCTGGATTCTCATGCGCAACGGGTACACGCCCTACGACCTGTCCGTCATGAGCGCCGACGAGATCCACGAGGAGTTCTGCCGAGACTACTGGTCCGCCGAGTATCCCTACTTGAGGTACATGACGCTTGGGGATTGCGCCTACGACGCGGACAGAAAGCTTCGATAAAACGGATTCAAGACACAAAAAAAGCCACCGTTCAAGCGGTGGCTTTTTGCTTTTAGGTTCGGTGTGGGATTTCGTTTTGGTTTTGTAAGGCAAGGAACGTTCTGGAAAATGGATTCGAAAAAACCGTTGAGGAACAGTTTGAGAAACGGTTTCCATTTTGTGTTTGAATTTTCGTTATGAAATGTTAAAAACGAGGTAGAAATCTTTTAAAATATTTCTTTTCTCTGTCCAAGGTGTGTGATGTTTCTTTAGAAGTCTTTTCACAGACTGTTCACGGAGTGGTACATGAAATGGTGGGTATAATAAAGAGTATATAAAGAGATATTAAAGAGTAATTAAATAAAGAAGCAATCAATTACACGTTTTAAAGAGAAAAGAGAAGATATGCAAAGAATCTGTTTTTCTATGAAAAAGGATGTTTTCAACGACAGGGAGCACTCGTATGTTGTGGACGGCTGGTTTCGCCTGAAGGGAATGCCGAGCGAGGACGGAAGAAGCTGTGAAGTACCAAGGGAGATAACCAGCGTGTCAACCATCATGGACGAGACGCTGCTGGGTCGCGTGAAGGTGAGGAAAGCGATAGACTGGATGTTCCGCAAGGGGGCGCTGTGGGAGGAAGGGCCGAACTACTGCGTCGAGACGATGGTGCAAGCGCCTTACATCAAAGTGGACGCTGGAACAGTGCGCAGGATGATAGGCGAGCTGACGGAAGATCAGGCGAAGGCCTACCTGTGGGCGAGGTTCAGGAAGTCGTCCAGCGAGAAGAGGGGATGCCGTTGCGTGGTTGCACCGATATGGCTCGTGAGGGACTTGGGGCTGTCAGAGGCCAACGGCAACAGGGCGCGTGTGAAGAGGACGCTCGACGAGCTGTGCGAGACGGGATGGCTTGAGATGAGGCCCGCGCAGTCAGGGAGGATGGTCGAGATTGTCAAGGTGATAGACAAGCAGTGGGACGATGTAAACTCCCATTGGGAATGCTAACTCGTCTGTCAATGTAAGCTCTATTCGTGAGGGCATGGAATGTCGGTTTAAGCGTTTACTTCGCTCGCTTAAAACGTGCAAAAAATAAGCGCCCGTTGGGGCGCTCTGCTAGTATATATGCCTTGCTCGCTTATATCCAATTGCATACTTTTAAACGTCCGCTATGTGTTATCTGTTTAAGCGCGTGTGATTGGATAGAAGGCGGGGATCTCGTTCAATGGCTGTGAAGCCTATAAGCGTCTGAAATTTACTTAAGTGCCTGGTCGGTGCGTTAGCATTATACAAGAGTAGAGAATGAATGCTTGCTTAATTCCTCTTAAAAGTTCTTAAAAACCCTTGCATGAAAATAAGCGAAAATAAACGTCTTTTCCTTTTAGGCATGTTAACCTGGGCTTATGTCCGCTTGACGGTTGAAGGGGGCTGGAAATGACCTGTTGATGAAAATGGATGAAAATAAGCGCCATGCTTCGCAAAGACCGGTAAGCGTGTACAAAAACAGCATATGATACATAAGCATGTGAGTGCACAAGATACCCTAAAGCAACTGAAAACAGGTGAGTTTACGTGAGTGTGCACAAGATAGGTGAGTGTGTCTGCCGTTCTACGGCATGCGCATCTATGCCAGGCTAATCTGACCTTTTATCATCCCGAGGTTGGACATGTGCATTTCGTCCCCTCGCATATATTAGTCTTTCGTGTACCCCTTTTCGATATGATGTGCCCACACAAGAAAAAATTTTTTTATTCTTTTTCCGCGAACGGCTTGGCTCGACAGGTGAACGGCCTATACTCGTTTTCAGGATTTCAGAGCTTTTGTCTGACGAGGCCTGGTTCGATGGAAAATTCGCCTATAGGGCGCAGGACAAGGACTAGGCCGAGTTAGGCAAGGTTAACTATTTTGAAAGTTAGACAGGGTTAACTCCTGAAAGTTGACCATGGTTAACTTTGAAAGTTAGATATGGTTAACAAAAAACAGGGCAGGGCTGTTGGGACCCACCCTGCCTGGACCTGCCCGCAAAACGCGCCGTATCGCGTCCTACCCGGTTCGCAATTGCCTGGGGGCTATTACCTCCTTGCGCCTTGAACGTGAGACCAGTATAGACCATGGTGGCGCTTTGGGTCAAGTGTTTTGATTTGGGGAATTTATGGAACTCAAAAGCCACACAAAATTTTTCCTTGACAAATTCCTTGAGATGTGTTAAAATTTTGACCGCCGAATTGTGGAGGTTTCGTGTGTTTTTCCTTTTTCCGCTTGACTTTTTTTGTCAAGGGGCTTTGAGGAAAAACTTTGAAACCTCCACGCGGGGGATGTGGTGGGGGTAGGGGGTTTGTCCCCCTACCCCTGGGGCTTACTTACTCCGCATCCGTGGGCGTTTCGTTCGTGGTAAGCGAGAAGTACCAGCCACTTTTTCCGTCGAACGTGCGGGACACAAGCCCCATGTCAACGGCGACGTTAAGCACGCCCACAATCTTCTGGGTGCTTACCTTGACCATTCCGAGCTTGCCATTTTCAGAAAGCACGTTAGCCAACTCGCCAGCGCGATACGCGGACTCGCCGTCAGTCTCCCACCACTCCACGAGACGCTTTGCGAGCCCCTCGTTTTCAATCCTCGCCTTGCTGGGAGTGTTGGCCGAGGACTTTGCGGACTTTTCAAGTGTGGCAAGGTGGGCGCGAGCCTTGCTTACAACGTCGGCGGGACGGAACTCCCCGCAAAGCTTGCCCAGTGCATCCTCGGGCATTGCGCCCAAAATATTGACGCAAATACGCATCATCTGGGCGTTGGTGACCTTGACCGTCTTGCTCGTGGTGGTGGACTGGGCAGTGGTGGTGTTGGTGGTAGCCATAAGGCCGCTCCTTTCGCCCCGTGGGGCGCTCGTTGGGGTTGGGGAACCTCTTTCCTCAACTCACAAGACATATATTACACTAATTGGGGGC